>Ga0208934_1000013_pt1 | contig 273173 bp, 256 predicted proteins | sample MalvirDeepMed_s2_FD_184243 | JGI IMG/M metagenome (GOLD analysis project Ga0208934, IMG submission 184243) | Marine viral communities from the Global Malaspina Expedition - Malaspina viral metaG DeepMed_s2 (SPAdes) (version 2) | ecosystem: Environmental > Aquatic > Marine > Oceanic | place... | reverse complement strand
GTGGGGGCGGCGGCGCCCCGCCCGCGCGGCGCCGCCGCCCCCACCGCCACGCGCGAACGGGGCCGCGACGCCCAACCGCCGGTCCAGCCCGACGCCCACCGTGCGGAAGGTGGCCCCGCCCGCCTCCGGCGCCTCGGCCGCCAGCCTAGCGCCGGGCACCGCGTCACCGGCGATCCATCCGTCGACCCCGATGGATGGCGGCGTCGAGCGGTCCGAGGCCGAGCGGATGACCGTCTTTGGCGAGCGCAACGCCGGCGGCTCGGGATTGTCGCTGGTCCCGCTCCTGGTGGGCATCGCCGTGGCGCTGGCTCTCGCCATCGGCATCTGGGCCGCGTACCTGCTGCTGTCGCCGTCCCGCAACGCCCTGCTGCAACCCGATGGCGGCGCCGAGGCGGTGGTCGGCGACGGCATCGGCGCCATTGCACCGTCGGACGTGGCGCCGTCGGAAGACCTGGCACCCGAGGTCGCGGTGCCCGTCGACCCCGTGCCCGCCGACACCGCGCCGCAGACCGCGACGCTGGACGAAGCGGCGGCCCCCGAGGCCCCGACCGAAGATGCCGCGCCCAGCCTTCCCGGCCTCGCGGATGCCGACCAGGCGGACGGCCAGGAAACGGCCCTGCGCCTGCCCGACGCCACGTCGGCACCGGATACTGCGCCCGACCCGTTGCAGGCCGCCCAGTCCGACGCCGCGGCCACAGACGGCGATGAGGCCAGCCAGGAAACGGCCGCCGCCGACACGACACCCGCCCCCGAGGATCCGCTGCAGCGCCCCGCCGACGCGGACGAGACGTCGCGCTATGCCGCGACGGGGGTCGAGGCCGCGCCCCCCGCCAGCCCCGACGCCCCCGGCGCCGACCGGATCGAGGACCTGTTCCTCTCCCGTAGCGACACGCCCCTGCGCGCGCAGGACCGTGTCGCGGCGCTGTCCCAGCCGCAGGAAGCGGGCCCCGAGGTGCCCGACGGCCTCATGCCGCCGCCCGCCCCCGGTGCCCGCTTCGATCTGGACGAGAACGGGCTCGTCGTGGCAACGCCCGAAGGGGCGGTCAGCCCGCAGGGCGTGCTCGTGACCGCGGGCGCACCGCCGGCCGTGCCCCCCGAGGCGCCGGATCGCCCGGCCACAGCGCCCGAGCCGCCCAGCGAGGACGACCTGGTCATCCCGGTCAACGCGGGCGAACCTGCCCTGCGCCCCCGGACACGGCCGGGCGACGCGGGCCCGCGCGACGACGCCGCGCTGGACGTGGCCGACGACCCGCTGCCCGCCGACGACGCCGAAACGCTGGTGACCCGTCTCGCGGCGCTGAGCCCGATGCCGCGTCCCGCCCGCCCCGGCGACGCCGCGGATGTGGCCGAGGATGCCGACGAAGCGGACGAGGCCCCCCTCACGCCTCAGCCAGCCGTGCTGGTCAACAGCAGCCCCGACATCACCCCCGAGGCCCGGCCCGCCAGCCTGACGGCCGCGCTGACCCAGGCCGACACCGAAGCCGGCACGGCCACCGGCAGCGCCGCCGCCAGCGCCGCGGCGGCCGCGCTGGCCGGTCTGGCCACGGCGCTCGAGGAGCCGATCAGCCCCTACGCGGTGGCCGCGTCCCAACGTCCCGCCAACCGGCCGAGCGGCCTTGCCGCCCGCGTGGCCCAGGCCCGCGAAGAACCGGTGCGCGTGGCCCAGGCCAGCGCCGTGGTGCGGCCCAGCGCGCCCACGCGGGGCAGCGTCGCCAGCCGCGCCACCGTCGCCAACGCGATCAACCTGCGCCGCGTGAACCTGGTGGGTGTCTACGGCACCCAGTCCAACCGGCGCGCGCTGGTGCGCCTGCCCTCGGGCCGCTTCGTGAAGGTCAAGGTCGGCGACCGGGTGGATGGCGGCCGGGTCCGCGCCATCGGCGACAGCCAGTTGAGCTATGTGAAGGGCGGCCGCCAGATCGTCCTGGAAATGCCGCGCGGCTAGGACGCTTGCGGCCCCGCGTCGCGAGCGCCCCCCGTTCGGGGCCGTCATGTGAATTCGGCCGGGACAGCGGGACCGGCCACGAAGGGATCGAAGACGCGCCATGGAGTCGTTTCTTTACCAAGCCACGATCTATCTCGCCGCGTCCGTGATCGCCGTCCCCCTGGCAGCACGCCTGGGGTTCGGATCCGTGCTGGGATACCTTGCGGCCGGCATTGCCGTCGGGCCGATTCTGGGGCTCGTCGGCTCCGAGACCCAGGACATCCAGCATTTCGCGGAATTCGGCGTCGTCATGATGCTGTTCATCATCGGGCTCGAGCTTGAACCCCGCGCGCTCTGGAACATGCGTCACAAGCTTCTGGGCCTTGGCGGCAGCCAGGTCGTCCTGACCATGGGTCTGATCACCGGCGGCATGGTCCTGCTGGGTCTGCCGTTGAATTCGTCGCTGGCCATCGGGATGATCTTCGCGCTGTCCTCGACCGCCATCGTTCTGCAAACCCTGAACGAGAAGCGCCTGATGCAGACGGCTGGCGGGCGCTCGTCCTTCTCGGTGTTGCTGACGCAGGATATCGCGGTGATCCCGATGCTGGCCGTGCTGCCGCTCCTGGCCATGCGGGGCGGTGGCGCGTCGGTCCCCGGCGGATCGGGAAGCGGCGGCCCCGCGGCCGAGACCACGGCGGCGCAGAACACCGAGGCCGCCTTGTCGCTGATCGAGTCGCTGCCGGCCTGGGGGATCACCCTGCTGACCATCGCGGCGATCGGTGTCATCATCGTGGGCGGCGTCTTCGGAATGCGGCCGGTCTTCCGCTTCATCCACCGCGCGAACCTGCGTGAGCTCTATACTGCCCTGGCGCTTCTGATCGTCATCTCCATCGCCTTCATGATGACGCTCGTGGGATTGTCGCCCGCGCTCGGCACGTTCCTGGCGGGCGTCGTGCTGGCCAACTCGGAATTCCGGCACGAGCTGGAATCCGACATCGAGCCGTTCAAAGGCCTCCTGCTAGGGCTGTTCTTCATCACCGTGGGCGCCGGCATCTCGTTCGAGACATTCTTCGCGGCGCCGTTCGTGATCCTCGGCCTCACCCTGGGGATGATGCTGTTGAAGGGCATCGTGCTTTTCGCGCTAGCCCTGATCTTCCGGCTGAAGCCGCGCGACCGGTGGCTGTTCACGCTCGGGCTGGCCGGCGCAGGGGAATTCGGCTTCGTGCTGGTGTCGTTCTCGCTCCAGACGGGCGTGCTGGGCGATGCGCTGGGCCAGCGGATCCTGCTGGTGGTGGCGCTGTCGATGCTGCTCACGCCGCTGTTCTTCATCGCGTGGGAGTACCTGTCGCAGCGCATGGCCGACGAGGATGACGGCCAGGAACTGCCGGCGGACGAGATCGACGAGAAAAAGCCGATCATCATCGCGGGCATCGGCCGCTTCGGCCAGGTGGTGAACCGGATGCTGCAGCTCGCCGGGTTCGAGACCACGGTGCTGGACAACGACCTGGACACGATCCAGCTCATGCGGAAATTCGGCTTCAAGGGCTTCTTCGGCGACCCGACCCGGCCCGAGCTGCTGCACGCCGCCGGGATCGAGACGGCGAAGGTGCTGGTCGTGACCATGGACGACCCCAAGCGCGTGACCGAGCTGGTGGAATACGCCCGCAAGCAGCGGCCCGACATCCACATCGTCGCGCGCGCCTACGACCGCAACCATGTCTACCAGCTTTACCAGGCGGGCGCCGACGACATCGTGCGCGAGGTCTTCGACAGCTCGCTGCGCGCCGGCCGCTACGTGCTGGAGAATATCGGTCTTTCGGAATTCGAGGCCAACGAGCTGCAGAAGGCGTTCTTCAAGATCGACCGCTCGGCCCTGCGTGACCTGGCCGAGCTGTGGAAGCCCGGCGTGCCGATCTCGCGCAACGAGGCCTACATGGAGCGGGCCCGCGCGCTGAACAAGGACCTCGAGTCGGCCCTGTCGGCGAAATACGACGAGATGCGCCGGGACGACCCGCCGTCGGACGATGATGAGGACGAGGACGAGTCGGACGAAACCGGCGCCGTCATCTCGACCCACCACACCGAAGAGAAGCAGGCCGGCCGCGCCAACTAGCCGTCGCTGACGCCTGCCTCGGCGAAGCTCGCCATGCCGGAATGGCAGGCGAGCGCACCCTGCAACACCCCGATGGCCAGGGCCGCGCCCGACCCCTCGCCCAGCCGCAGACCCAGCGACAGGATCGGCGCCTTGCCCAGCCGGTCGAGCAGCGCCGCGTGGGCGACCTCGGCCGACAGGTGACCAGCCACGGCGTGATCCAGCGCGCCCGGCGCCGCGACCGCCAGCGGCGCGGCGGCGGCGCAGCAAATGAAGCCATCGAGGATCACCGGGATGCGCAAGTGCCGCGCGCGCAGGATCGCTGCCGCCATGGCGGCCAGCTCGCGCCCGCCCAGGGCCTGAAGCAGCGCGACCGGGTCGCCCGCCCGGTCTGCATGGCGCGCCAGCCCGGCATCGACAGTGGCGATCTTGGCCTCGAGCGCCGCGCCCGCGACCCCGGTGCCGACACCCGTCCAATCCGCGCCCGTCCCGCCGAACAGGGCCGCCGACAGCGCGGCGGCGGCGGTGGTGTTGCCGATGCCCATCTCGCCCACCACCAGCAGGTCGCATTGCGGATCCAGCGCCGACCAGCCGGTCGCCAGCGCGGCGACGAAGTCCTCGTCCTCCATGGCGGGCGCCTCGGTGAAATCGGCGGTGGGCCTGTCCAGGTCCAGCGCGTGCACCGCCATGCCCGCGCCGACCGTGGCGGCCATCTGGTTGATGGCCGCCCCGCCCGCGCGGAAGTTCTCGACCATCTGCGCCGTGACCTCGGGCGGGAAGGCCGAGACGCCGCGCTGCGCCACGCCGTGGTTGGCGGCGAAGATCAGGATCTGCGGCGACACGATCCTGGGCCGCGGATCGGCGCGCCAGCCCGCGTACCAGATGGCCAGGTCCTCCAGCCGCCCCAGCGCGCCGGCGGGCTTGGTGAGGGTGGCATTGCGCGCCGCGGCCCCGTCCAGCGCGGTGGCATCGGGCTGCGGCAGGCCGGCGAGGGCCGCGCGGAAATCGTCGATCGAGGTGATGGCGTCCATGGGTCTGGCTCCGGTCCGGGGTTTCCGGGCCTGTTTACGCCTTGCGGGCGGCGGCGAAACCCCCGAAAACCGAACGCCATGCGCCGGATCACCCAGCCCTTTCGCGATATCGCCACCGCGCTGGCCCTGCTGACGCGGATCCCGATCCGGGCGCGGTTCGACCGCACGGCGCAGGCCTCCTGGGCCTGGCCGCTGGCCGGTCTTCCCGTGGCGCTGCTGGCCTGGGCGCTCGGCATGGTAGCCTTGGCGATCGGGCTGCCCCCCACGGTCGCGGCGGGGGTCGTGCTGGCGGCGCAGATGATCCTGACCGGCGCCATGCACGAGGACGGGCTGGCCGATTGCGCCGACGGCTTCTGGGGCGGGTTCGACCGCGACCGGCGGCTGGCGATCATGCGCGACAGCCAGGTGGGCAGCTACGGTGTGCTGGCGCTGATCCTGTCGCTGGGCCTGCGCTGGGCCGCGCTGGTTCCCCTGATGGATCTTGGCCCGTGGCAGGCGGGTGCAGCGTTGTTCGCGGTATCGCTCCTGTCGCGCGCGTCGATGCTGGGCGTCGCGGCCGCCCTGCCCCACGCCCGCGATGACGGATTGTCGAAGACCACTGGCCGTCCCACGCCGCGCGCCGCCCTCGTCGGTATCGTCCTCGCGGTCGCGATCACGGTCGCCGCGCTCGGGGCCGCGTCCCTCGCCCCGATAGCGGCGGCGACGCTGGCGGCTGCGCTCGCGGCACTGATCGCCCGGGCCAAGATCGGCGGGCAGACGGGGGACGTCCTGGGCGCGACGCAGCAACTGGCCGAGTTCGCCGCGCTTGCCGCCCTCTGCGCGACGTTGCCCTAGGGGTCCAGTCGGCCCGGCACCAAACCAGTTCGCCGCGGCACATCGCGTCCCACCGCCGGAACGGTGCGCACACCCCTTGCATCACTGGTCCCTAAATACTCATGCTCCCCTACCCGACCAAGGCGCTGCGCCGGGGTGGATGCCCCACGAAAAAAGCCGCCCCCGAAGGCGCGGCTTCTTTCATTCGCCGGAAAGCTGGGATCAGGCGGCAGCCTTGCGGCTGGTCAGCACCGAATCGATCTGGTTCTGCGCCGCGGTCTCGTCATCGCCGGACACGGCGGCGAATTCGCGGGTCAGGCGCTCCAGCGCGGCTTCGTAGAGCTGACGCTCGGAATAGCTCTGCTCGCGCTGATCATCGGTGCGGTGCAGGTCGCGCACCACTTCGGCGATGGCGATCAGGTCGCCCGAGTTGATCTTCTGCTCGTATTCCTGGGCGCGGCGGGACCACATGGCCTTCTTCACCTTGGCCTTGCCCTTCAGCGTGGTCATCGCCTTGGTGACGACATCGGGGCTCGACAGCTGGCGCATGCCGACCTCGGACGCCTTGTGGGTGGGCACACGGAGGGTCATCTTGTCCTTCTCGAACGAGATGACGAACAACTCCAACTCGATCCCCGCGATTTCCTGCTTCTCGATGCTGACGATCTGGCCGACCCCGTGAGCGGGGTAGACGACGTATTCGTTCGGACGGAATTCAGGATTCTTGGATTTACTCATGTTCAGACATTTCCTTTGCAGGCCCCAGTTCAGCGAACGACACGGGAGCCGGCGGGCAACACACAAAAACCACCAACCGGATCAACAAGCCAAAGGCATCCCCATCGGCCAAGGCCGACGATGAACGCCGTGTCGCAATCGCATTGATCGAAGCATAGCATAAAATCGCACCCTGCGAAAGTGCGCGTGCCGCAGGGCAGCATTGACGATTCACGGCACGGGGACCGTGCCGGCCGGGCTGGATCAGCCGCCTTCGCCCGGGTTGGGCGAGAACAGCTCCATCTTGCCGTCCTTGCCGTCCATCTCCTCGGCGGTGGGCAGAGGGTCCTTCTTGGTGATGATGACCGGCCAGATCTCGGAATACTTGCGGTTGAACTCGACCCATTTCTCGGCGTCGGGCTCGGTATCCGGCAGGATCGCGTCGGCCGGGCATTCCGGTTCGCAGACGCCGCAATCGATGCATTCATCGGGGTGGATCACCAGCATGTTCTCCCCCTCGTAGAAGCAATCCACAGGGCAGACTTCGACGCAGTCGGTGTATTTGCAGGCGATGCAATTGTCGTTGACGATATAGGTCATGGGCGTCTCTCAGGGCTGGTCGCGGGTGGTCTAGCCGCCCGGTCGGGATCATTCAAGCGTGCGCCCCAAACCTTGTGCGTTCATGTCGCGCCGGTCCTTCTTGGTGGGCCGCGCTCCCGGCCGCGGGGCCGCTTCGGGGCGGGGCGGCACGGGCGGCGAGTGGTCCGCGTAAAGGGCCTGCGCCTCGGGCGCGGGACCGCGTCGCGTCCCGAGATCGCGCACCTCGACCACCCGGATCGCGCGCCCCTGGGCGAAGGTCAGCGTGTCGCCCACCCCCACCGAGGCCGAGGGTTTCGACACGCGCACGCCGTTCACCCGCACGCCGCCCGCCGTCACCAGCTTGGCCGACAGCCCGCGCGTCTTGAAGAACCGCGCGAAGAACAGCCACTTGTCCAGCCGGATCGTCGGGCGCGGCTCCAAGCTACTTGTCGTCCTTCAGTCCCATGAGGGCCGCGGCGAAGGGGTTGTCGGGATCGATGGCCTTTTCGCGCTTGGGCGGGCGGGCCTGGTGGGTCTGCGGCTTGCCGCCCTTCGCGGGCTTGCCGCCGCCCTTGCGCCGTCCGTCGCCCTTGCCCTTGGGCTTGCCCCCCTGGCCGCGGGGCCTGTTGCCCTGGCGGTTGGGGCGGTTGCCTCCCCAGGTGAAGGTGTAAAAGACTTCGGTCTCGGGCGCGGCGTCCGCCGTGTCGGCGTCCAGGCCGGCGCCATCGACATCCGCGTCGGTCGCAGCGGCGACAGCGTCGTCACCCTGTTTCACTGTGTCACCCGGCGTGTCGGTGGCGGGTTCCGGCGTCACCGGATCGGTCCCCGCCTCCATGCTGGGTGCGCCGCCCGGATCAGGCTGGGTCGGCACCTCGGCGGGCGGTGTTGCGGGTGCCTCGCCCGGGGGTTCCGCGGGCGTTTCGTCCGGTGTCGAGGGCGGCGTCTCGGAGGGCGGATCCGCGGGCGTCTCGCCGGGCGCGTCGGGACGGTCGGGCGTATCGCTCGCGGCCTCGGCCGGTGCGGGTTTGACCTTCTCGCGCTCGCCACGCTCGGCCTTGTAGCCCAGCCCGCCCATCAGGTCGGCGAATTGCTCCAGAGTCATGCCCGTGATCGACAGCATGTCTGCCTTGGCCTCGAACCCGCCGCGGCTGTCCTCGCTGCGCAGCATGTCGGCCAGGCGTTCCAGCATGTCGATCCGGATGGCGCGGCTGCCGGCGGGGCGATAGCCGCTCATCAGGTGGGCACCCTCCTGCGCGTCGGGGTCGACCGGGATCGTCACCAGGCCCGGCGGCGGGCTTTCGGGGAAGCTGTCGAAGCCCTGCGACAACGACCACAGCACCAGCCGCAAGCGGGTGGGCGCGGGCTTCAGCAGCGCGGGCATGAAGATGGTGAACTGGCCGAAGCGGACCCCGTGCTTGCGCAGCGCGCCGCGCGCGTCCTGGTCCAGGTCCTTGACCTCGCCCGCCACGCCGTCGCGCGCCAGGATGCCGAAGCCCTCGACCATGCGGAAGGCGAAACCACGCGCCAGCCCGGTCAGCGCCTCGTCGTTCTTCATCGCCAGAAGCGGCTCGAACAGGGCCGCGATCTTGCGGTCGACGAAATGCTGCAGGCGGCGCTGCACGCGTTCGGCCACGTCCGTCCCGGCCTCGTCGTCGACGAAGGCCTGAACGCCGGGCTTCAACGGGTCATCGCCCTTGACCAGCTTGCCCACGGCGGCGTCGCCCCACATGAGGCCACCCTGCTCGGTGAAGTCGATCTCGGTGTCGGGGGCGTTGTAGAACCTGTCGGAGCGCAGGTGGAACTGCGGCGTCAGCGCGGCGGTCGCGGCCTGGCGCAGGGTCTTGGCCTCGTCCGGCGATGCGGATTGCGCCTGTCGGAAGCGGAATCCCTCGAGCCGCCCCAGGATCTGTCCTTCGACGGTCACTTCGCCGTTTTCGTTCACTTCGGCCAAAAGGCTCTCCTTCTGCTTGAGCCGGCGCAAAAGGACGCTTGTGCGCCGGTCCACGAATCTTTGGGTCAGACCCGCGTGAAGCGCGTCCGACAGGCGGTCTTCTACTGCGCGGGTCGCTTCGCGCCAATGTTTTTCGTCGTCGACCCATCCCTTGCGCTGCGCCACGTAAGTCCAGGTGCGGATATACGCCAGCCGCTTGGACAACGTGTCGATGTCGCCATCGGTTCGATCGATGCGCTTGACCTGCCGCGCCATCCAGTCGTCGGGCACGCGGCCGAGGTCGTGCAGGAAGCCGAAGATCCGCTCGAGCATGCCCGCGTGTTCGCCCGCGCTGATGCCGCGGAAATCGGGGATGCGGCAGACATCCCACAGAAGCTTCACGGCCTTGCCGCCGGCGCAGGCGTTGCGGATCTCGGGGATCGCGGATAGCCGCTTCAGCGCGGACAGGTCGTCGGCCTCGCGCGCGCGAGACAGGCGCGGATGATCGGCCCGCGCCTCCAGCGATGCGATCAGCGCCTCGGTCGAGCCGAATTGCAGCGCCGCGTTGCGCCAGTTCAGCACCTTCAGGGGCGCGAAACGGTGGTTGGTGATTGCCTCGACCACGCCTTCGTCCAGCGGCCGCGCCTCGCCCGTCACGCCGAAGGTGCCGTCGGACATGTAGCGCCCGGCACGGCCCGCGATCTGGGCCAGCTCGTTCGGCATCAGGTCGCGCATGCGGCGCCCGTCGAACTTGCTGGTCGAGGAAAACGCCACGTGGTCGATATCGAGGTTCAGACCCATCCCGATGGCGTCGGTGGCGACCAGGTAGTCCACGTCGCCGTTCTGGTACATCTCGACCTGCGCGTTACGCGTGCGCGGCGACAGCGCCCCCATGACCACGGCCGCGCCGCCCTTCTGGCGGCGGATGAGCTCGGCGATGGCGTAGACGTTGTCGACCGAGAATCCCACGATGGCCGAGCGCGGACGCATCCGCGACAACTTGCGCGAACCGGAATAGATCAGAGTCGAAAACCGCTCGCGCTTCATGAATTGCGCGCCGGGCACCAGCTCGGCGATGGCGCCGCGCATGGTCTCGGCGCCCATGAACAGGGTCTCGTGCGTTCCGCGGGCGCGCAGCAGGCGGTCGGTGAAGACGTGCCCCCGTTCGGGGTCGGCGCAAAGCTGAATCTCGTCGATGGCGACGAAATCGGCGCCCATGCCGTCGGGCATCGCCTCGACCGTGCAGACCCAGTACTGGGTGCGCTCGGGCACGATCCGCTCTTCGCCGGTGACGAGCGCCACGACCGACGGGCCACGGATGGCGACGATCCGGTCGTAGACCTCGCGCGCCAGCAGGCGCAGCGGCAGGCCGATGATGCCGGTGCGGTATCCCAGCATCCGGTCGATGGCGTAATGGGTCTTGCCGGTATTCGTGGGCCCCAGGACCGCCGTGATCCGCCCTGTCTGCGATGTCATCGCGCGCCTTTCGCGGTGGCCGCCTGCCTGCTCCCTACTTGGCGTGCGCGGCGCGCGGGATCAACCCACCGGCAAGATTGTCCGGGGCCAGGGCCGGACCTTAGAGGCCCGGCAGCCGGTCCAGCAGACCGCGCCGCGAAAAGCGTGCGCCCTCGGAGGTGCCGAAGGCATAGCTTGCGCCGATCTCGATGAAGATATCGTCGGCGCTCGACCCCATCACGGTGGCATCGGTGACGCCCAGTTCGCCCGACAGCCGCAGCGAGTCGGTCACGGCATAGTCGATCCCGACGCCGACGCGGGTCAGCTCGGTGGCGCCATCGAAATCCGCGTGATCGAGCCCGAGCCCCATGAAGAGCTGCGGCTGCAACTCGTAATCGGCCTGCAGGCCAAGGACCGTGGCGTGATTGCCTCGATACTCGGCCCAGCCCAGGTTCGCCTCGACATCGAACAGGGCGAAGCTGCGGCTGCCCTCGACGCCCAGTTCGTCCACGTTCGACGACAGCAACTCCTCGTGGGTGTAGTAGACCCCGACCGCCGTGGCCCAGTCGAGGTAATAGATCCCGTGCAGACCCAGCGAGACCTCGGACTGGTCGACGCGGTCGAACTCGAAATAGGAGGCGTCGACCTGGACGCCGAAATCCGGCGTGAGGTCGAACTGGAAGCTGCCCTGGACCGCGGTCTTGCCGAAGCTGGTACTGCTGCTGGGTCCGATCAGGTCATCCTCGAACCGCGAGAACGACAGCGAAACGTCGCCACCGTGGAATTCCACGGCATGGGCTGCGGGGGCGGCGATCGCCAGCGCGCACGCCAAGGCGCAAATCTTGCACGGCTTCATGATTTTTCCTGCTCAAGGATCGTTTATTCTTTGGCGATCCTTGTACAGTTTTTCCAAGTCTTGCGCAAATCCTTGGAAGCGAATTTCCGCCAATCCAAGCGCGACCCGTCAGCCGGTCAGAGCGTCTGCCCCTCGGCCAGCAATTCGAGCCGGTCGATGGCAGCCTGCGCGTCGGTGTTGCCGGGATAGAGTTCGACCACCTCGCGCCAGGCGCGCAGCGCCAGGTCCGGCTGGTCGAGATCCGCCAAAATGATGCCCAACCCCGACAGCGCGCCGAAATGGCGCGGGTTCAGCGACAGCGTGGCCTCGAGATCGGACATGGCGAGGCCCAGGCGCCGCTGCTGGAAATAGGCGGTGGCCCGCGCGTGGTAGCCTTCGGCGAAGTCGGGGGCGTGGTCCACCAGCGCGCTCAGGTGCATCACGGCGGCTTTCAGGTTGCCCTCTTCCATCGCGTCGCGGCCGCGCGTCAGCAGCACGTCCATGGCGGGCGAGCCGGATTGCGACCACTCGGTCAGGATCTTGTCGGCGATCCGCTCGGCATCCGTGCCCTCGGCAGTTGCAAGCGCGGTGAAAAGATCATCGACCCCGTCCTGCGCGGCCGCGGGCAGCGCCAGCGAAATCATGAATGCCGCAACGGCAGATTTGAGTCTTTGCACGGCAACCTCCATATCTTGTCATTGAAAACTCTAGCGCATCGCGCGCCGAATGCACGGGTGCGATGGCTCACAACCAAGGGAGATTCCACCATGAGCGACGTCATCAACGCCGCGGTCGAGCAACTGAACGCCAAGGTCGGCGGATCCTATGACGGGTCGGCCAAGTTCGTGATCGAGGACGAGGGTTCGATCATGCTCGACGATGCGGGCGCCCGGGCCGCCGACGAAGATGCCGAGGTGACGATGACCGCCGACGCCGACACCTTCAAGGAGATCATGGATGGCGAGCTGGACCCCACCCAGGCCTTCATGACCGGCCGGCTGACCATCGACGGCGACATGGGCCAGGCGATGAAGCTGGCACAGGTCTTGTAAGGCCCAATGGAGCCCGCCCCCCTTTTCGACGACGTGGCCGACGCCCCCGCCGGGGGCGTGGCCGAGTGGCGGCAGGCCGCGGACGGGCAACGCCTGCGGCTGGCCCACTGGCGCCCCGAGGGCGCGCGCGGCACGGTCCTGATGCTGCCGGGCCGGACCGAGTATGTCGAGAAATACGGGCCTACGGCTACCGAGTTCGCCAAGTCCGACCTGGCCATGATCGCAATCGACTGGCGCGGACAGGGCCTGTCGGACCGCATGCTGGACGACCCCATGGGCGGCCACGTGATGCATTTCGCCGATTTCCAGCAAGATTTCGACGTGATGCTGCAGGCCGCGGCCGATCACGACCTGCCGAAGCCCTGGTACCTGCTGGGCCACTCCATGGGCGGCGCCATCGGGCTGCGCGCGCTCAACCGTGGTGCGCCGGTGGAGCGTGCCGCGTTCTCCAGCCCCATGTGGGGGATCCAGATGTCGGCGTCGCTGCGCCCCATGGCCTGGGGGCTCAGCTGGGTGGCGCGGCGCGTGCGGATGGACCACACCTATGCGCCGGGCACCTCGGGCGCGTCGTACCCCAACGCCACGCCCTTCGACGGCAACATGCTGACCCATGACCGCGACCAGTATGACTGGATGGCACGGCAGGTGGAAAAACACCCCGAGCTCGGGCTGGGCGGACCGTCCCTGCGCTGGCTGAACGAGGCTCTGGTGGAATGCCGGGCCCTGGCCGCGCTGGCCTCGCCCGACATCCCGTGCCTGACGGTCCTCGGCTCGGAAGAGATGATCGTCGATCCCGCGCGCATCCGCAGCCGCATGGATCGCTGGCCGGGCGGACGGCTGATGATGGTCGAGGGCGGGCGCCACGAATGTATGATGGAAACGCCCGAGCGTCGCGATGCGGTGTTCGACGCGCTGAGGGCGCATTTCACGGCGGACCGCTGAAGGCCCTACCCCGTCGTGGCCTTCTGCGTCATTGCACAAACGTGTCGCGTGCAGGAAGGATCGGCTCACGGGCGACCCGACGCCCAAAGTCAGGATTGCACCTCCATGAGCTGGGATCTCATCGTATTCGCCGCCGATACGCCCACGACGACCGGGCCATCGGGCGCCGCGCACCTGCCGGACGATTTCGAGCCGACCGTGATCGGCACCGCCTCCGACGTGCGGCGTGTCATCTCGGAAATCTTCCCGGCCACGGACTGGCGCGATCCCGGCTCGGGCACCCTCGACGGCAACGGCTTCTCCTTCGAGATCGCCCTGGAGCCCGCCGGCCCGGTCACGTCATTCACGATAATCACACGCGGCGATGCCACGGACGCGGCCGTGATGCTCAGGGACAGGACGGGCTGGCAAATGATCGAAACCGGCGGCGGGACCTGGCTGGGCAAGGCCCGGGCAGCCGAGGCCGGACGCGCAAAGGCCGCCGCCTATCTAACCGACGCGGTAGGCCGCAATCGGCCATCGAAAGGCCGATCCCTGTTCCAGAGACTGTTCCGGCGCTGACCTGTCGGCGCAGGAACAGCGGCGTTCAGGCCGCCGAGTATCCCGGGATCTCGTCGCCGCTGCTTTCGACCTCGATATTGGCGAAGGAGTGACGCAGCGCCACGGACCAGTCCGCCGACATCTTCTGGTAAACCTCGTCGTCGGCCTCGATCCGGCGCTGGCGGCTCACGCGGCAGCTGTCGGTTTCGATCACCACCAGGTCCAGGGGCATCCCCACCGACAGGTTCGATCGCAGGGTGGAATCCATCGACAGCAGGGCCGCCTTCTGCGCGTCGCCCAGGCTCGTCTCGGGCGTCACGACCCGGTCGAGAATCGGCTTGCCGTACTTGTGCTCGCCGATCTGCAGGAACGGGGTGTCGGCCGTCGCCTCGATGAAGTTGCCCTCGGCATAGATCAGGAACATGCGCGGCTCGCCCCCGCGGCGCTGTCCCGCCACGATCATCGACGCGCGGGCCGATTGCGCCCGCTCGCCCAGCTTGTGGGCCACGTTCGCGCTGACGGTCGACAGGGTGTCGCCCACCATTTCCGCCACCTGAAGCATCGTGCCGGCCGTCATGATCGAGGTCGCATCGGGATCGTCGATGGCCTCTTGCAGGCGCGCGATCGTGGTCTGCGTGGTCGACAGCGACCCGGCGGTCATGATGGTGATGACCCGCTCGCCCGGGTCTTCGAAGGTGAACATCTTGCGGTAGGTCGAGATGTTGTCGATCCCCGCGTTGGTGCGTGTGTCGGACAGAAGGACCATGCCTTCGTTCAGAAGCAGGCCGACGCAATATGTCATGGTAAATAAGCTCGTTTTCGGCTTGCGGCCCGCCCAGAGGGGCCGCGTGGCATGTGTATACGCCGTCACGCGACGTGGTGCGAGCAGCAACGCAGCGTTACGCCCCTCGGGTCCCCGCGAAATGCGGACAAGTGACGCAAACGCGCATCATTGCTGTTGCTGCGCGGCCTCCTGCACCTTCACATCCACGTCCAGATGCTCGTCCCCGCCGCCAAGGGCCATGCCACGGATCGGTGCCGCCGCGACCGAGTCGAGCCCCGAGCCGACTCGGACGTATTTCTCGTCCGGGCAGCACCGGTTGGCCGCGTCGAATCCGACCCAGCCGATATCGTCCACCCAGATCTCGGCCCAGGCGTGGCTCGCTTCGTGGGCCGCGCCGTCGCTCGACGCGTGAAGGTAGCCGGTGACATAGCGCCCGGGCATCCCGGCGGCGCGGGCCACGGCGATCAGGGCGTGGGTCTGGTCCTGGCAGACGCCCTGCCCCAGCTCCAGCGCCTCGGCGGCCGTCGTCTCGGAACGGGTCGCGCCGGGCGTGTAGGGAATCGCGTCGCTGATCGCGTGGGCCAGCGCGTGGGCCCGGTCCAGCGCGTTCTCGATCCCGTCGACCGCACCGGCCGACAGGTCGCGCAGGTCCTCGTTCAGCCGCGTCATGGGCGAGGCCCGCAAATAGGCCAGCGGCGGCACCTTCTCACGCAGCCCTTTGACGAAGCCCGTCAGGTCGCGGGTCTCGACCGTACCGCTGACCGCGATGGTCACATCGCTGACGTGGCGCATGGACACCGTCTCGATCCAGTCGCCGGCGCCGTCGCGGAAGGCCGCGCCGCGATGCGCGTTATGCCCCTCGATTTCGACGGACCACGCTTCGACGGTCTGGCCCTCGAAATCGGTGGGCCACAGGCGCAGGCTTTGCGTCAGCGAGACTTTTGGCGCGTCGAAGCGGTAGCGGGTGCGGTGGCTGATCTCGAGTCTCATCGTGCATCCCCGCTCAGGTAGGCGTCATGGACCGTGGCGCCCAGCCGGTTCACGTCGGCAATGATGCCGCGCAGGAACTGGTGCAGGCCGCGGTCGAAAATGTCTTCGGTATCGGTGGCCTCGAGCCTGGCGACCAGATCGCGGGCTCGCGCCTGCGCATCGGTCTCGCGCCCATAGGCGCGCGCGAGGCGGTCCAGGTGCACGCGAACCCCGTCGGCCGCGTTGATCAGCGACCGGGGCGCCTGGCGGTTCAGCACCAGGAAATCCACGATCTTGCCGGCCGTCACGTCGCCGCCATAGACCCAGTGGAAGGCCCGCGTGGCGTTCATGGCGCGCAGCACCGTGCGCCACTGGTAGTTGTCGAGCCCCGAGCCGACGAAGCCGATATCGGGCAGCAGGACGTAGTATTTCACGTCCAGTATACGCGCGGTGCTGTCAGCCCGCTCCAGATGGTGCCCGATATTGGTGAAGTCGTAGCCGTCGTTGCGCAATTGCGTGGCCAGGCCCGCGCCACGGATCAGCGAACAGGCGCGCAGGGTCCAGTCGATCAGGTCAGTGGTCGACAGGTTCGATCTTTCGGTCCGGGCCATTTCGCCCAGCTCGGCATGGGCAGCATTCAGCGCTTCCCAGACCTGCGTGGTCAGCGCGGTGCGCACGATGCGCCCGTTCTCGCGCGCCGCCGACAGGCAGCTGGCCACCGATGAGGCGTTCTCGCGGTCGAAGAACAGGTGGGTTTCGACGTTGCGCTCGACCGCCTGGCCGTATTTCGCGTCGAAGGCTTCCTTGGTGCCCGACGCCAGAAGCACCGATTCCCATTCGTTGCGGTTGCCCCCGGCGGTGTCGGGCAGCATGGCGTTGCGCGCGCCGACTTCCAGCAGTCGGGCGTTGGTTTCGGCCCGCTCGATATAGCGGGCGATCCAGTAGAGGTTGTTCGCGGTTCTGCTCAGCATGATCTCAGTTCCCCGCGATGACCCAGGTGTCCTTGACCCCGCCGCCCTGCGACGAGTTCACCACCAGCGAGCCTTCCTTCAACGCGACCCGCGTCAGGCCGCCCGGCACAAGGTTCACCTCCTGCCCGACAAGGCAATAGGGCCTCAGGTCCACGTGGCGCGGCGCGACACCCTCGTCCACGAAGGTGGGACAGGCCGACAGGCTCAGCGTCGGCTGGGCGATGTAGTTGTCGGGGTTCTCGCGGATCTTGGTGGCGAAAAGCTCGATCTCGGACTTGGTGGATTTCGGCCCCACCAGCATTCCGTAGCCGCCCGAGCCATGGACCTCCTTCACCACCAGGTCGTCGAGGTTTTCCAGCACGTACTTGCAGTCATCCGCCTTGGCGCATTGCCACGTCGGCACGTTCTTGAGGATCGGCTCCTCGCCCAGGTAAAAGCGCACCATGTCCGGCACGTAGGTATAGACGGCCTTGTCGTCGGCCACGCCCGCGCCGGGAGCGCTGCAAATGCTGACGCCGCCCGAGCGGTAGACGTTCATCAGCCCCGGGATGCCCAGCATGCTGTCGGGCCGGAAACACAGCGGGTCGATGAAGGCGTCGTCCAGGCGGCGATAGATCACGTCCACGCGCTTGGGGCCCTCGGTCGTGCGCATCCAGACGAATTCGCCCTCGACGAACAGGTCCTGCCCCTCGACCAGCTCGACCCCCATCATGTCGGCCAGGAAGCTGTGCTCGTAATAGGCCGAGTTGAAACTGCCGGGGGTCAGGATCACCACGCAGGGATCGCCCTCGCATTTCTTCGGCGCGACCGAGCGCAGGGTCCGCTTCAGCTGCGCCGGGTAGGTCTCGACCGGGGCGATGCGGTTCTCCTGGAACAGCGTGGGGAACATCCGCATCATGATCTCGCGGTTTTCCAGCATGTAGCTGACGCCCGACGGCGTGCGGCAATTGTCCTCCAGCACGAAGAACTCGTCCGGGCCGGTGCGCACCAGGTCGATGCCCACGATGTGGCTGAACACGCCGGCCGGCGGGGTGAAGCCCGCGACAGCGACCTCGTAGGCGTCGTTCTGGTAGACCAGGTGCCCCGGGATGCGTCCGGCCCGCACCATTTCGCCGCGGTTGTACATGTCGCCGAGGAAGGCGTTCAGCGCCCGCGCCCGCTGCTTGATGCCACGGTCCAGCACGTCCCACTCGGCCGCCGAGAAGACGCGCGGGAACATGTCGAACGGGATCAGCCGGTCGGGGCTGCCCCCCTCGCCGTAAACGGCGAAGGTGATGCCGATACGCCGAAACAGCGCCTCGGCCTCGGATTGCTTCATGCCGCGCAGGTCGTCGGGCATGTCGCGCGCCCAGGCCTCGAGCCCGGCATAGGGCGCCCGCACGGCGCCGTTTTCGTACATTTCGTTAAAGCTGTCGGCCATCGGTCCCCCGGGCATTTGTTAACGACATCCTAGGTTGCGCGTCTGCAAGCGCAACCAATCGGCCGGGGAAGCGCTCGCCCGGTGGACACCTGCCCCTTTTTTGGGCATCTCGCGGCGCCCGGCCCGAGGTCGGTCCGCGCCCCATCAAGCGTCGGCCCGACCGACGCTGGCGCCCTCTCGAGGCAGGCCTTCGAACGTCACCCAGGCCCATCACTGCTCCGAAAATACTCAAGGGACGACAGCGCCCCGTGCGACGCCGCCGAGGCCGTGCGCTCACTTGGCAGCCTCCCGTCCCGCCCTACACCAACCCCCATGGCCGAGTCGCTTCTGAGCTTCACCGATCGCGGGATCTATTGCGCCGCGGGCGATTTCTTCATCGACCCGTGGCGGCCGGTGGACCGCGCGCTCATCACCCACGGGCACGCGGACCACTCGCGGCCGGGCATGGGCCGATACCTCGCGACCGATGCCGCCGCGCCGGTGATGCGTCACCGCCTGGGCGATATCGCCATCGACACGATCGCATTCGGCGAACGGCGGCAGATCAACGATGTCACCGTGTCCTTCCACCCGGCCGGCCATGTCCCCGGCTCGGCCCAGATCCGGGTCGAGCATCGCGGCGAGGTCTGGGTCGTCTCGGGCGACTACAAGACCACGCCCGACGGCCTGTCCGAGCCGTTCGAGCCGGTGCGCTGCCATGCCTTCATATCCGAATGCACCTTCGGCCTGCCGGTGTTCAAATGGGCGCCCGAGGACGACGTGCGCGCCGAGCTGAACGACTGGTGGCGGCGGAACGCGGCCGATGGCAAGACCTCGATCATCGGGGCCTACGCGCTGGGCAAGGCGCAACGCCTGCTGACCAGCGTCGACCCCGGGATCGGACCGATCCTGACCCATGGCGCGGTCGAGAACACCAATACCGTCATGCGCCACCAGGGGATCGCCCTGCCCGACACGCTGCGCGTGACGCCGGACATGGACCCGAAGGCGCAGAAGGGCGCGCTGGTCGTCGCGCCGCCCTCGGCGCTCGGCACGCCCTGGGCGCGGCGGTTCGGGCCAAGCTCTACCGCCTTCGCCAGCGGCTGGATGGCCATGCGCGGCGTGCGGCGGCGGCGGGCGGCCGACCGGGGCTTCGTCATCTCGGATCACGCCGATTGGCCGGGTCTGAACGCGGCCATCGCCGAGACGGGGGCCGAGCGCATCTTCGTCACCCACGGATACACCTCGATCTTCCGGCGCTGGCTGGAAAGCCAGGGCTACGACGCCGCCATCGTCGAGACCGAGTACGAGGGCGAAAGCCTGGACGCCGCCGAGCCCGAGGACGCGGCATGAGCGGCTGGCCGACCTTCCGCAGCAAAACCGGGGCCGCGCGGTGAAACGCTTCGCAGCCCTTTTCACCGCGCTCGACCAGACGACGAAGACCAACGCCAAGGTCGACGCGCTCGCGGCCTATTTCACCGCGGCGCCCGAGGACGACAAGCTCTGGACCATCGCGCTGCTTTCCGGGCGGCGCCCCAAGCGCACGGTCGTCGCCACGCGCCTGCGCGAATGGGCCGCCGACCGTGCGGGCCTGCCGCTGTGGCTGTTCGAGGAGTGCTATCCCATCGTGGGCGACCTGGCCGAGACCATGGCGCTGATCCTGCCCGACGCCACCCGCGACAGCGACCGCAGCCTGACGCACTGGATCGGCGAGATCCGCGCGCTGGCCAGGCTGGACGATCCCGAGAAACGCGCCCGCATCCTCGACGCCTGGGACCAGCTGCCCAAGATCGAACGCTTCGTGTTCAACAAGCTCATCACCGGTGGCTTCCGCATGGGCGTGAGCCAAAAGCTGATGACCCGCGCGCTCAGCCGCGCCACCGGCATCGACGAGCCGGACCTCGCCCACCGCCTGATGGGCGACTGGCAACCCGACAGCACCAGCTTCGAGTCGCTGATCCTGACCCACGACCCCGAGGCGGACCTGTCGAAACCCTATCCCTTCTACCTCGCCTACCAGCTCGACGGCGGCCCCGCGACGCTGGACGCCCCGCCCGGCGATTGGGCGGCTGAGCGCAAGTGGGACGGCATCCGCGGCCAGCTGATCCTGCGCGGCGGCAACCACTACCTGTGGTCGCGCGGTGAAGAGCTGATGACCGACCGCTTCCCCGAGCTCGCCCGCCTCATCGACCACGTTCCCCCAGGCACGGTGCTGGACGGCGAAGTGCTGGCCTGGAAGGACGGCGCGCCCCTGCCCTTCAACGCGCTGCAAAAGCGGATCGGCCGCAAGACGGTCCCCAAGGCGCTTCTGCGCGACGCGCCGGTGATCCTCTATGCCTACGACCTGCTGGAATGGGACGGGCAGGACATCCGCGCGCGGCCCTTCGACGACAGGCGCGCGCTGCTCGAAGACGTGGCGTCCGGGGTGCCGGACGATATGCCGCTTCGCCTGTCGCCGCTGGTGAGCTTCGACGACTGGGACCGGCTCGCCGAGATCCGCGACGGCTCGCGCGAGCACATGAGCGAGGGGATCATGCTGAAACGCCGCGACAGCCCCTATCGCGACGGGCGCAAGCGCGGCGACTGGTGGAAGTGGAAGGTGGATCCGCTGACCATCGACGCGGTGATGATCTATGCCCAGCAGGGCCATGGCCGCCGCGCCAACCTGTTCACCGATTTCACCTTCGCGGTCTGGGACGAAGATCAGCTGGTGCCCTTCACCAAGGCCTATTCCGGCCTGACGGATGCCGAGTTCCGCAAGATCACCGCCTGGGTGCGCAAGAACACGCTCGAACGCTACGGTCCCGTGCGGCAGGTGACGCCGCAGCACGTGTTCGAGATCGCGTTCGAAGGGATCCAGGAAAGCCCGCGCCACAAGTCGGGCGTCGCACTGCGCTTTCCACGCATGAGCCGCTGGCGCCACGACAAGCCTCTGTCCGAAGCCAACACCCTGGCCGACCTGAAGGACATGCTGGCCGCCTATGGCTGACGCCGCCCGGGCCGATCCGCGCGTGCGAAGCGTCGCGACATGAGTATTTCCGGACCAGTGATGCAGGGCGCGTGCGGGGGCTGAACCGCCCATCACGCCCCTGCCCCGCATCACTGGTCCGGAAATACTCGATCCGACGCTTTCCGCCGGAGCGCGGCCCCGTCATCACTGGTCCCTAGGTACCTTTGCGCAATTTCGTCTGCCGCGCGCGGTCGGCCGTTCGGAACCTGCCCCCGCCGCCCGCGTGTTGGGACCGCAATACCGGACCCCGAAGGACACCCCATGGACGACGACAGCGACCTGCCCCACGCCACGCCCGACCGGGACTACGACACGATCGGCGAGAAGCCGGCCGGCGCCGCGCCGGTGCCCCGCCCGAAGGTGCCCGGCACCCTGCCCCCGCGCGGTGCCTGCGACGCGCATGTACACATCCTCTCGGGTCGCGACGAGTTCGAGCTCTGGGAAGGCCGGAGCGAGGATCCGCCGCCCGGGCGCGGGCTCGACGACTGGCTGGACCTGCTGAACGCGCATCTCAGCACGCTCGAGATCGACCGCGTCGTGCTGGTGCACTCGATCCTCTACGGCACCGACAATGCCGTGACGCTGGCCGCGCTGAAACGGCTGGGCGACCGCGCCCGCGGCGTGGGCCTGGTGAGCGACGACGCGACGGCGGCCGAGCTCGACCGCCTCGCCGACGCGGGCGTGCGGGCCATCCGGCTGAACCACGTGCATGGCGGCGTGATCTCGTGGGCCGGCGTGCAGCGCCTGGCCCCGATGCTGGCCGAACGCGGGATGCACGTGCAGATGCTGCTGCACGCGCACCGGCACCTGGACGACCTGGCCGACGGCATTACCGCGCTGCCCTGCCCGGTCGTGCTCGACCACCTGGCCTGGCCCGAACTGGGCAACGACCGCGGCCTCGACACGCTGGAGAGGCTCGTGGGCGACGGCCACGCGGTGACCAAGCTCAGCGGCATCTACCGCTTCAGCGACGCGCCCTGGCACGCGGCGGACCCGCTCGTCGATCGGCTGGTGCAGGCGAACCCGGACGGGATCCTGTGGGGCTCGGACTGGCCGCATATCATGCTGAACGGCGCCCCCATGCCCGATGCCGGCATGCTGCTCGACGCCTTCTTCCGCGCCGTCACCGACAGCGATGCGCGGCAGAAGACGCTGGTCGACACCCCGGCACGGCTGTTCGGCTTCTAGCCGGGGCCTTCCACCCGGGCGTCGCGGCCCCTATGTCGAGGGGCAAGAGACATCCCAACAGGAGCCGCCATGCCCACCGCCACACCGCTTTTCGACGCCAACGCCTCGGCAGGGGGCCGCGACCTGGGCGATCTGCCCGAATGGGACCTGAGCGATCTCTACGCCGCGCCGGACGCGCCCGAGCTGAAGCGCGACATGGACTGGCTGGAAAAGGCCTGCGCGGATTTCGCGTCGGATTACCAGGGCAAGCTGGCCGATCTCGACGCTGCCGGCTGGCGCGACTGCATCGCCCGCTACGAGCGGATCGACATGGTCGGCGGGCGCATCATGTCCTACGCTGGCCTGCGCTATTACCAGCAGACCACCGACGCCGGACGCGCCGCGTTCCTGTCGGACTGCCAGGACAAGATCACCGGCTATACCACGCCGCTCGTGTTCTTCAGCCTCGAGGTGAACCGCATCCCGGACGAGACGCTGGACGCCGTGTTCGACGCGGATGCCGAGGTCGCCCGCTACAAGCCGGTGTTCGAACGCCTGCGCGCCATGCGCCCCCACCAGTTGAGCGATGAGCTCGAGCAGTTCCTGCACGACCAGTCCGTCGTGGGCGCCACCGCCTGGAACAAGCTGTTCGACGAGACCATCTCGGGCCTCGAATTCGACGTGCAGGGCGAGGTGCTGGGCATCGAGTCGACGCTGAACCTCCTGACCGACCGCGACCGCGCCAAGCGCGAGGCCGCCGCGCGCGAGCTCGGGCGCGTCTTCTCGGCCAACGTGAAAACCTTCGCGCGCGTGCACAACACGCTGGTGAAGGAGAAGGAGGTCGAGGATCGCTGGCGCAAGATGCCCACGCCGCAGACCGGCCGTCACCTGGCCAACCACGTGGAGCCCGAGGTGGTCGAGGCGCTGCGCGACGCGGTGGTTGATGCCTACCCGCGTCTCAGCCACCGCTATTACGAGCTGAAGCGCAAGTGGCTGGGGCTCGACACCCTGCAGGTCTGGGACCGAAACGCGCCCCTGCCCATGGAATCCGACCGGGTCGTCGACTGGCCGGCCGCGCGCCGCATGGTGATGGACGCCTACGCCGATTTCTCGCCCAAGCTGGCCGAGCTGGCCGAGCCGTTCTTCGACCGCGGCTGGATCGACGCCGCGGTGAAGCCCGGCAAGGCGCCCGGCGCCTTCGCCCACCCCACGGTCACCGACGCGCATCCCTACGTTATGCTGAACTACCTGGGCAAACCGCGGGACGTGATGACGCTCGCCCACGAGCTGGGCCACGGCGTGCACCAGCGCCTTGCCGCCGCGCAGGGCGAAATGCTGGCCTCCACGCCGCTGACGCTTGCCGAGACGGCCAGCGTGTTCGGCGAGATGCTGACTTTCCGCAAGCTGCTGGCGGGCGCGAAGGACAAGGCCGAACGCAAGGTCCTGCTGGCCGGCAAGGTCGAGGACATGATCAACACCGTCGTCCGGCAGATCGCGTTCTACGATTTCGAGTGCAAGCTGCACGAAGCCCGCAAGGGCGGAGAATTGACGCCCGACGCCATCAACGCGCTGTGGATGAGCGTGCAGGCCGAAAGCCTGGGGCCCGCGTTCGAGTTCATGGACGACTACCAGGTCTACTGGGCCTACATCCCGCACTTCGTCCACTCGCCCTTCTACGTCTACGCCTACGCGTTCGGCGACGGGCTGGTGAACGCGCTCTATGCCGCCTACGAGGACGCGCCCGAAGGCTTCCAGGACAAGTATTTCGAGATGCTGAAGGCCGGTGGATCGAAGCACCACAAGGAGCTTCTGGCGCCCTTCGGACTGGACGCGTCCGACCCGGCCTTCTGGCAAAAGGGCCTGTCGATGATCGAAGAGATGATCGACGAGCTGGAAACGATCGACGACTAACGCCGCGATCGTGTCCAAATGACGCCATCTTGCGCGGTCAAACCGGGTCCTGACCCGAGTTTTCCCGCGCAAGGACCGCCATGCTGTTCGACCCCATGCTCCTAGGAAATGCCGCCCTGTTCGCCGGCATTTTCGGAGCGAGCTTCCTCGATCTCGACGAGCTGTTCGGCGGCGATGACGATGATGGCGCGACCGTGCCCGAGGACGCGTCCGACACCGGCACGGGCGAAAGCCCGCTGTCGGTGGTCATGGGCACCTCCGCTGACGACCTGGTCGAGGAAACCGCGCCCGAAGCGCGGGAGTACGACATGGGCGACGGCGACGACACCGTGGATGCGAATATCGGTGACGACACGATCCGCGCCGGCGATGGCGACGACAGCGTCCTGGGCCGGTTGGGCGACGACCAGATCGACATGGGCGCAGGCGCCGACGTGGCCGAGGGCGGGTTTGGCGACGACCTGATCGTCGGCGGTGATGCTGTCGAGGATGGCAACGACACGCTTTCGGGCGAATCGGGCGACGATACGCTCGTGGGTGGCGCCGGCGATGACGTGCTCAGCGGCGGCAAGGACAGCGACAGCCTTCAGGGCGACGCCGGCAACGACACGCTCGAAGGCGGCGAAGGCGCCGACCTGTTGGTGGGCGGTGACGGCGACGATTCGCTGAACGGAACCTACGGGACCAGCACGCTGTCGCAGACGGTGGCCGAGGACCTGTCCGATACGCTCGAAGGCGGCGCGGGCGACGACATCCTGCGCCTTGGCGCCGGCGATTTCGGCAGCGGCGGCGACGGGTCCGATACGTTCCTCATCGACGCGGCCATCCTCGACGCCGCGCCGGGCGGCGCGACCGACCCGACGGTGATCCGCGACTTCACCGCCGGGCTGGACCTGATCGAGGTCGAGTACGAGGGCCGCACTGAACCCGACAGCGTCGTGGTCCAGTCGCGGGGCGACGGATCGGGGTCGACCATCATCGTGGACGGCGTGACGGTCGCCTTCGTCGAAGGCGACGCCGTCCTGACGCCCGCCCAGATCCGCCTGGTTCAGGCGCCTTGATCCACCTTGCCGGCCAGCGCGGCATCGAGCATCGCCTGCGTGCCGCGCGCGTCCTCCAGCGTCCACGCGTAGGGCGCGCCCTCGCGCAGGGTGCGGCAATAGGCTTCGACCTGTAGGACGTACTGGTTCACCTCCGGAAAGCGGATGGTCCGGCGTTCGGTGCCCGAAGGCTCGATGCAGATCTCGGCCTGATCGTAGGCGCCGGCGTTGAAGGGGGCCTTCATGGTGATCGTGCCGGTGGTGCCATGGAAACTCACGTGCTGGTAGCGCGCCATGCGCATCGAAACCATCGACTGGAAGCCGAATCCGGGGAAGCGCGCGTCGATCCGGGCCACGGTGTCGAAATCGGACTCCATGGTCAGGTGCGCGCTCAGCTCGGACGGCTCCTGTCCGGTGGCCAGGCGCGCGCAGCCCATGGCGTAGACGCCGATGTCGCGGATGCCGCCGCCGCCCATACCGGGCTGGTTTCGCACGTTCTCGGGCTTGTCGGCGTTGTTGTAGCAGAACACCGCGTTCACGTGGCGCAGATCGCCGATGGTGCCGTCCGCGAGCAACTCGCGCACCATCGTCCACTGCGGGTGATGGGCGATCATGTAGGCCTCGGTCGCCATCAGCCCCGACTCGTCGCGCGCGGCGATCAGGTCGTCGTACTGATCGGCGGTCATCGCCATGGGCTTTTCACACAGCACGTGCTTGCCCGCCGCCAGCGCCTTCAGCGACCATTCCACATGCAGGTGGTTGGGCAGCGGGATGTAGACCGCGTCGATTTTGTCCGAGGCCAGCAGCGCGTTGTAGCTGTCGAACACGTCAAGATCGGGCTCGATCCCCTGGAACGACGCGGCCTTGTCGGCCGAGCGCGTGGCCAGCCCCGCCAGCCGCGCGCCCCGCGCCGCGTGGATGGCCGGTGCCATTTGCGACAGCGCGAAGCTCGACGCGCCGAGAATCCCGAAGTTTACCGTTTTCATGGTCGGTCCCCCTATCCTGTTTCGCGCCGACCCTAGGGGGCATCGCCGGCAGTGTCAGCGGCAAACGCGAAGGGCCGGAACCGCCGATCGCGCGGTCCCGGCCCTTTCACCGTGTCAGTTGTGCCGCAATCAGGCGTCCGCGGTCATGCCCTTCTCGGCCGCAAGCTCGGTCATGCGCTTTTGCAGCTTCTCGAAGGCGCGCACCTCGATCTGGCGGATGCGCTCGCGGCTGACATCGTACTGCCCGCTCAGGTCTTCCAGCGTGATCGGCTGGTCCTGAAGCCGCCGCTGGGTGAGAATATCCTTCTCGCGGTCGTTCAGCACATCCATCGCCTGGGCCAGCAGCGCCCGACGCGACTCAAGCTCGTCACGCTCCTCGTACTCGGTGGCCTGGTCGGCATCCTCATCCTCGAGCCAGTCCTGCCACTGGGCCGTGCCCTCGCCATCGGCGCTGATCGTCGCGTTCAACGAGGCATCACCACCCGACATGCGCCGGTTCATCGAGATCACCTCGTCCTCGGTCACGCCGAGATCGTTTGCGATCTGCTTCACGTTCTCGGGCCGAAGGTCGCCGTCTTCCAGGGCACCGATGCGGTTCTTCGCCTTGCGCAGGTTGAAGAACAGCTTCTTCTGCGCGCTGGTGGTGCCCAGCTTCACCAGCGACCACGACCGCAGGATGTATTCCTGGATCGACGCGCGGATCCACCACATGGCGTAGGTCGCGAGGCGGAAGCCCTTGTCGGGGTCGAAGCGCTTGACCGCCTGCATCAGACCCACATTCGCCTCGGAAATCACCTCGGCCTGGGGCAGGCCGTAGCCGCGGTAGCCCATGGCGATCTTCGCGGCGAGGCGTAGGTGCGACGTCACCATCTTGTGCGCGGCCTCGGTATCGCCGTGATCGACCCAGCGCTTGGCCAGCATGAATTCCTCTTCCGGCTCCAGCATGGGGAACCGGCGGATTTCCTGGAGGTAACGGTTCAGTCCCTGTTCCGGCGACGGGGCCGGTAGGTTCGCGTAGCTTGCCATGGTCACTCCCTATCTTTGGGCGTGGACGCCCTTGCATCCGAAATGGTGAACCGATCGGTTCAGTTCAAGATGCCAAGGGCCGTTTTCGTATTCTTCACGAAGATTAAGAAACTGCGAAGACGAAAGGTCCAGCAAGGCGCCGCAACGTGTCGTCGCACTCACGCCCTTGTGTCGTCCCGTGCGCCGGCCAACGCTTCGACCAAAGCCTCAAAATCATCCGGCAAGGCGCTGGTAAAAAACATTTCTTCGCCCGTACCCGGATGCTCGAACCCCAATCTCTCGGCGTGCAGCGCCTGCCGCGGAAACGCCGCCGCCTCGGCCGCTCCGGGCAGCTTGGGCGAAACCTTTCGGGTGCCGCCGTAGACCGGATCGCCGATCAGCGCGTGGCCGGCGTGGCGCATGTGCACCCGGATCTGGTGGGTGCGCCCCGTCTCAAGCCGGCACGACACCAGCGCGGCCGACGGTCCCAGCGCGCGCTCGACCGAGACGCGCGTGACCGCGTGACGCCCGCCGCTGAAGGTCACCGCCTGGCGCTGCCGGTCGTGGGGGTGGCGCCCAAGACCCGTGGTGATCTTCAGGACCGCACCCTCGGCGCTGATGCCCGGCAAGCCCAGAAGCCGCGCGTCGGCGGGGTCGGGCACGCCGTGGCAGACCGCGAGATATCGCCGGTCGACGCTGTGGGCGGCGAATTGCGCCGACAGCCCGTGATGGGCACGGTCCGATTTCGCCACCACCAGCAGGCCGCTGGTGTCCTTGTCGATGCGGTGCACGATGCCCGGCCGCTTCTCGCCCCCGACGCCGGACAGGGCATCGCCGAAATGGTGCAGCAGACCGTTGACCAGCGTTCCCGTGGGCGTGCCCGGGGCGGGATGCACGACCAGCCCGGCGGGCTTGTCGACCACGGCCAGGTCATCATCCTCGTATACGATCGCCAGGTCCATGGGCTCGGGCGCCATGTGGCTTTCGGCCTCCTGCGGGACGGTCACGGTGATCTCGTCGCCCTCGGAGACCGCTGCCTTGGGACTGGTCAGCACCACGCCATCGCGGCTGACCGCGCCATCCGCGATCAGCCGGGCCAGCCGCGAGCGGCTGAGATGCGCTTCCTCTGGCACGTCACGCGCCAGCGCCTTATCAAGGCGCGGCGGCGGCGCTTCCCCGAGGATCACGGTCCAGATGACAGACGACATGGAACAGGCTCCCGAACCCCGCGACGGGGCGTTGACGGTGCTCAAATGGCTGGTGATCGCCCTGACCGCAACCATGCTGGTGGGGATGATGGCGCTGGTGTGGCTGTTCTTCACCCGCTTCCCGGCGCCCGGACCCGCCCTGCCCGATCAGATCGCCCTGCCCGACGGCGCGCGCGCGACCGCCTTCACCCGCGGGTCGGGCTGGCTGGCCGTGGTCACGGGGGACGACGAGATCCTGATCTTCTCACCCGACGGGGAAACCCTGCGCCAGCGCATTCGCATCGATCAGCCCTGAGGGATTGCACCTGTCCGAAGACGGGCGCAGACAGACATCGGCTGCCGCGCCGGGATCTGAGAAGTGAGGTGGGGAGTGGTACCACCTCCCCGGCTCGAACGGGGGACCTCCTGATCCACAATCAGGCGCTCTAACCAACTGAGCTAAGGCGGCACTCGACGTCCAAATAGCCATGCGGCACGGGCTCTGCAACCCCAAACCGGGCCGCTTGGCGCTTGCGGGTTCGCCCGTCAGGCGCTAGGCGACGGGGATCAAAGACGGAGGCCAGCATGGGCATCAACGACCCCTCGGACACCAGCGCGAACCTGCAGATCGGGCCCACGGACGCGGGCATGGTGCGGCTTTACGTGTCCGCCGATGGCGGGATCGAGGTGCCCATGGATTTCGATCCGGAAGAGGCCGATGAGATCGCAGAAGAGATCCGGGCCGCCGCTTCGGCCGCCCGCAGCGCCAGCCGCAAGAAGAAGCGCTAGAGCGACAGCGTCGCCCCGGGGTCCCGCAGCGTCTGCAACCGGCGCGCGGCGTGGAAGGCGAACTTGCGCATCATCACCTTGCGCCGCGCGGGGGCCAGCCTTGTTTCGGGCCCCATGGTCAGGATCTCGGCGTCGTAGGCATCGGCGATGATCAGGCCTGTGCCCTCGGGAAGCAGGTCGGTCGGAAATTCGGCATCCACCGCCCAGAAATAGCGGTCGCACCACTCCAGGTAGCCCTGCCACTTGCCGTCCGACATGAAATCGGCGCGGCTGGACTTGCACTCGACGATCCACACCTCGTCCTTGGGCCCCAGCGCCATGACGTCCACGCGCAGGCCACGGGTCGGCACCAGTTCCTCGACGCAGGCGAAGCCGTGGCTGGCGAGGTGACGGCACACGCCGCGGCCCAGCAATTGTCCGGGCATCAGGGTATTGAGGGTCGCATCGTCGGCCATCCCGGTATTGTGAACAAAAGGTAAACGCACTTCAAGCCCCCCGCGCGCGGCGAAATGACCGACGCACCCCCTTGCCGGAAAATCGGGGCGGGCCTAGATGTGAGTCAGGCGGGCACTGCCCTTCCCGTGCCGGGGTCCAATTCCAGTGGCCTTAAGCAATTCCGAGGGAGCTGGCTCTGACCGGGCCGTGGTCTGGTTACCCGGCGCCCACCTGTAAATACAGGTCCTCGGGAATTTACGTACCCTGACGGTCGTGGTGGTCCCGCCGATCCCACCCCCTAAATCGTCTGACGCGTCGGTGAATTGGCTTACCGGCCGCACGTCGTCATACTGTCGCGACGCCAAACGCCCGGGGGGCCCATGTCAGACAGCCAATCCAATCCGCGCCATGTCCGCGAGCTCGAGGATCACCTTGGCGTGCTCGACACCCTGTCGGGCACCGCGCTGGGGGTGCTTTCGGCCGCGTCGGGGATCTACACCTACCTGGGTGTCCGGTCGCTGCTGGACAGCGATGGCGCGCTGTCGGTGTTCGCCGCGCTGGCCTACTCCATCGCCGTCAGCGTCGGGATCTTCGTGTTCTGGACGTATCTCATGCGGCTTCTGCCGGCCATGCGCACGGCGCGGGCGCGACTGGGGCTGATGGGGGCCATGGCGCTGGGATCGGTGGCCATCATCGCCATGTCGTCCTGGCTGAACGCCGCCGCGCTGGCTGGCTCCGCGGCGGTCGAGCAGCATCTCGCCCGCACGGTGCAGGACTACCAGACCTCGCTGGAACGCTCGCACACCATCGCCGTGGCATCACTGGGGCTGGAGCGCGACGTGAGCCGGGTGCGCCAGTCGTTCCAGGACCTGAGCGAACAGGAAGCCACCGGCAACCTGTCGGGCATCGCGGGGCGTGGTGCCGTGTTCCGCGTGCTGCGGCAGAAGGCCGAGGAATTGCAGGGGCTTGAAAACCAGATCGGCACGGTGACCCCGGCGGTCGAGCAGGCCTTTGCCGAGGGCAACGCGATCCTCAGCCGCATGCGCGCGCTGACGGTCGAGCCCGGCCCGGTCGAGGCGCGCAGCGTCGAGTTCAGCGAAGAGGCCGTGCGCCTTGCCGGGCTCATCACGCAACTGCGGCAATTGTCGGTGGCGCCGCTGGTGACCCGCGCCGCGCAGGACCTGTCCGCCTCGGTCGTGCTGCCCACGCTGAGCGACGAGGCCGATACCGCCGCCGGTCAGCAGGCCACCATCACGTCGGTGCTGGAAGTGCTGGGCCAGCGGGCCGAAACGCTGGCCGTGGCCGCCCGCGCGGTCGAGGGCATGACGCCCCCGCCCGAGGTGAGTTACACGCCCATTTCGGCTGCCGACGCTGTCATCCGCTATGGCCGCAACTTCGTGCCCAGCTGGGCCGGCGCCATCGCCATCGACCTGTTGCCCGCGGTGCTGGTCTTCATCCTGATGGTCACGCAGGGCGCGGTCCGCGCGGGGCGCGAACGCACACCCATCGAGGACAGCATGACCCTGGCCGAGCTGCGCGCCGCCGTTTCGGCCATCCGCCGGGTCGAGGACGACATGCCGCCCGAGCCCAAGCTGTCGGCGCCCACCCCCCTGCGCGAGCCCGCGGAATGAGGATCGGCGTCGCGGGGATGCTGAAGGGGATCCTGGGCCTTCAGCTGGTGATCGGCGGGCTCCTGGTGCTGGGCGACATGGCGCCGGGGATGCAGGGGCTGCGCTTCGCCCCCGATGCCCCCGCGCTGGACCAGCCGGTGGCCCCGGGGGACCAGACCCGCCGCTATCGGCCCGCCGACCTGCCGCGCCCAGCGCCCGGCGCGCCGTTCCCGCCGGTGGGCGACATGCCCGCGCGGCTAACGGTTTCGTCGGTCGAAGTGGACGACGCGGCGGCGCTGCGGCTCATGGGGCGCATCGCGGCGGGCGACGCGGACCGGCTGACCGACATCCTGGCGACCCGCTGGGAGGACGGCGCCCCGAGGCGGGTTTTCCTGCACTCGCCCGGCGGATCGGTCTCGGACGCGCTGGTGCTGGGCCGCTTTCTGCGCGCCGAGGGGATCACGACGATGATCGCGGCCGGAGACGTGTGCCTGTCGGCCTGCCCCTACCTTCTGGCGGGCGGCGAGACGCGCGAGATCGACGATGACGGGTCCGTGGGCGTGCACCAGCACTATTTCGGGCAGAACAGCGTGCAGCCCGCCTTCATGGCCGTGGAGGACATCCAGCGCGGCCAGGGGCAGGTGATGGGCTACCTGGTGGAAATGGGGATCGATCCGCGGATCATGCAGCACGCCCTGGTGACGCCGCCGGGCGAGATCTACATCCTGCTGCCCGAGGAACTGCGCGAATACGGGATGATCGTCGAGACCGACGAGGACGCCGCCTGACTTACTCGGCGGGGTGGCTTCGCTGCTCACGCAGCTTCCTGACAAGGCGTTTCTCGGCGAAGTGGATATAGACCACACCGCCCATCGCGATGGCCAGAAGGACCAGCGGCGCGGTGAATTCATAGAAGGTCATGATCCGTCCTCCTTGTGCATGTACCTCAGAACATAATGCGCCACACCGTGAATTGCGAGTCCGACGATCAACCACCAGAAGGCGTTGAGGTCCCAGTTGGACAGCGATTCGGTCAAAGGCCGCAACACGGCGAAGCCGATGGCGCCCAGCGCGATGGCGTTCAGGAACTGCGCGAGGATTTTCACCCGCTCGTTGAAGCTGGCCAATGGGTCGCGCTGGCGGGCGCGCCGGGTCACGCGAAGGCCTCGGGCCGCGCCTCCCGCGCCATGTGGTCCAGAACGGCGTTCACGAACTTGGGCTCGCGGCCCTCGGGAAAGAACGCCTTGGCCACGTCCACGTATTCGACGATGACCACCTTGGGCGGCGTCTGCTCGGCCGTCAGCTCGGCCCCCGCGGCGCGGAACAGCGCGCGCAGGGTCGGGTCGATCCGGTCGATGGGCCATTTCGCGACCAGCGCGCGGTCGGTCATCTTGTCGATGCGGCCCTGCCGTTCGACCACGCCTTCCAGGATGGCGCGGAACAGGTCGATATTGCCCTCGGCCATCTCGCCCTCGTCGTATACGGCGCCGAAGCGGTGATCCTCGAACTCCACGCGCACGCGGTCGAGGCTCAGGTCGGAATGCTCCATCTGGAACAGGGCCTGCACCGCGTAAAGCCGCGCGGCGGATTTCATCTGTCGCTTGTCGGTGCTCATGCCAGCAACGTGTCCTCGCCCCGCGGTTTGAAACCGATGCCCTTGCCCTGGCCGCGCCATTTGCGCGACAGCGCCACCAGGTGCAGCGCGGCAGCCGCGGCGCCGCCGCCCTTGTTCTGCTCGCCCGCGCGCACGGCGGCCTGTTCGTGGGTCTCGACGGTCAGGATGCCGTTGCCAATGCAGCAGCCGTCCAGCCCCAGCAGCGTCAGCGCGCGGCTGCTGTCGTTGCAGACCGTCTCGTAATGGGTCGTTTCCCCCCGGATCACGCAGCCCAGGGCGACGTAGCCGTCGTAATCGGCGGTGCGCTGCGCCAGGCGGATCGCGGTTGGGATCTCCAGCGCGCCGGGCACCTCGACCAGGTCGCAGGTCGCGCCGGCGGCCTCGGCCTGCGCCTTCGCACCGGCGACCAGGTCGTCGGCGATGTCCTTGTAATAGGGCGCCACCACGATCAGCAGCTTCACCGGCGCGTCGAATTCCGGCATTGGCGGGGTGTAATGGGACTGTCCGGCCATCAGCCGATCTCCGATATCTTGCGGGTGTCGGTGATCTCGAGCCCGTAGGCCTCGAGCCCGACCACCTTGGGTTTTGGCGAATTGGTGAGCAGCACCAGCTTGTGCAGACCGAGCGAGCTGAGGATCTGCGCGCCCAGCCCGTATTGCCGCAGGGTCTGGGGCGACACGTCGTCATGGTCGGCGATCTTCATGGTCAGGTCGCGCAGCAGGACCAGCACGCCGCGGCCCTCGGCGGCGATCTGCTCCATGGCGTCGCCGAACTCGCGGGCGCGCCCGGCCCCGCCGGTGCCCACCACGTCCAGCATCGGATCCATGGCATGCATCCGCACCAGCACCGGCTCGTCGGTGGTGATGTCGCCCTTGATGAGCACGATATGCTCGGAGCCCTGGGTCTCGTCCGTGTATATGCGCATCTGCCATTCGCCGCCGAACTCGGACGTGATCGTCCGCTCCTGGCTCTTGCGGACGAGGTTGTCGTTGCGGCGGCGGTACCCGATCAGGTCGCTGATGGTGCCGATCTTCAGCCCGTGGCGCTGGGCGAAGGCCACGAGGTCCGGCAACCGCGCCATGGTGCCGTCGTCGTTCATGATCTCGCAGATGACGCTGGAGGGGTTCAGACCCGCCAGCCGGGCGATGTCGACGCCCGCCTCGGTATGACCCGCGCGCACCAGCACGCCGCCCTCGCGCGCGCGCAGCGGGAACACGTGGCCAGGCGTCGCGATATCGGCGGGCGTGCTGTCGCCGTCGATGGCCACCGCCACCGTGCGGGCGCGATCGTGGGCCGAGATGCCCGTCGACACGCCTTCGCGCGCCTCGATCGAGATGGTGAAGTTCGTCTCGTGCCGCGACGAGTTCTGGGACGCCATGAGTTGCAGGCCCAGTGCGTCGCAGCGCTTGCCCGTCAGGGTCAGGCAGATCAGGCCGCGCCCGTGGGTCGCCATGAAGTTGATCGCATCCGGCGTGGCCATCTGCGCGGGGATGACCAGGTCGCCCTCGTTCTCGCGGTCCTCGTGGTCGACGAGGATGAACATGCGCCCGTTGCGGGCGTCCTCGATGATCTCCTCGATGGGCGAGATCGCGTCGTGGTAATGGGCGGTGTCGGACATCGCGGGTATCCCTTGGGGTTCGGGCTGCCAGATAGACCCCGTGCGCCGAAAAGACCAGTGGGCGCGCGGGGTGCCGGTGCGTCCCGGGGGGCGCTGCCCCCGGCGCTTGCGCGCCTCCCCCGAGGTATTTCAGGAAAGATGAAGCCGGGGGCGGCGCGCGAGGGGTGGACCGGCTCAGGCGGCCAGCTTGCCGGCGAGCGCCTGGTCGATCAGCGCGCGGGTTTCGTCCACGCCGTAGAGCGCGATGAACCCGCCGAAGCGCGGCCCCTGGCTCGCCCCCAGCAGCACCTCGTAGAGCGCCTTGAACCAGTCGCGCAGCGGCTCGAACCCGTGGGCCTTGCCGACGGCGAAGACCTCGGATTGCAGGGCCTCGGCATCGAGCGGGCCGTCCCACGCGGCAAGACGGTCGCGCAGGTCCACCAGCGCGGCCCGCTCGCGGTCGTCCGGGGCGCGGTAGGTCTTCTCGGGCTTCACGAAGTCGTTGTAATACCGCACGGCGTATCCCGCCGCGGCGTCCAGGTCGGGATGCGTCTCGGGTCCTGCCTCGGGCGCGTAGCGGCGGATGAAGCCCCACAGGGTCTCGGCATCCTCGGCACCGGCGACCGAAGCGAGGTTCAGCAGCATCGAGAACGGCACGACCATGCGGCTTTCGGGCACGTCGCCGCCGTGGATGTGGAACACCGGGTTCGCCAGCCGCTGCGTCGCGTCCTGGTCGGGATAGGCGCGCAGCTGCTGGTGGTATTCGTCCACCGCCTTGGGGATCACGTCGAAATAGAGCCGCTTGGCCGTCTTGGGCTTCTGGAACATGAAGTAGCCGAGCGATTCCGGCGCGGCGTAGCGCAGCCATTCCTCCATGCTCAGGCCGTTGCCCTTCGACTTGCTGATCTTCTGGCCCAGCTCGTCGTTGAACAGCTCGTAGGTCAGCGTCTCGGGCGCGGCGCGGCCCAGTGCGCGGCAGATCTTGCTGGCCTGCGTCACCGAATCGATCAGGTCCTTGCCCGACATCTCGTAATCCACGCCCAGCGCGTACCAGCGCATGGCCCAGTCGGGCTTCCACTGCACCTTCACGTTGCCGCCGGTCACCGGGACCTCGACCCGTTCGCCGTCGGGCTCGGCATAGACGATGGTGCCCTTCTCGACGTTGCGCTCCAGCGTCGGCACCTGCAGCACGTGGCCGGTCTTGGGGCTGACGGGCAGGAAGGGCGAGTATGTCGCGCGCCGCTCCTCGCCCAGGGTGGGCAGCATGATCTCCATGATCTTGTCGAACTGTTCGAGCATCCGCAGCAGCGCGGTGTCGAACTTGCCGCTGGTGTAGTACTCGGTCGAGGACGCGAACTCGTATTCGAAGCCGAAGCTGTCGAGAAACGCGTTCAGGCGCGCGTTGTTATGCGCACCGAAACTGTCATGCGTGCCGAACGGGTCGCGCACGCGCGACAGCGGCAGGTGCAGATCCTCGCGCATCTGGTCCTGGTTGGGCACGTTGCCCGGCACCTTGCGCAGGCCGTCCATGTCGTCGGAGAAACAGATCAGCTTGGTGGGGATGTCGCTGATCGTCTCGAACGCGCGGCGCACCATGGTGGTGCGCGCCACTTCGCCGAAGGTCCCGATATGCGGCAGCCCCGACGGGCCATAGCCCGTTTCGAACAGCACATAGCCCTTCTCGGGCGGCGCCTTCTGGAACCGTTTGACCAGGCGACGGGCCTCTTCAAAGGGCCAGGCCTTCGAGTTGAGCGCGGTGTCGCGTAGGTCGGTCATCGGTGGTGCCTCCTTGGGCTGCTGATCAGGCGCGGTAGCTATTGCCGCACACCGCCGAGGTCAATAAACCTTGGCTGCGGAGAGAGTGGGAAAAATGAACGACATCAGCCATTCCATGACGGTGCCCGATTGCCTTGTGGCGGTGATGATCGCCGTGTCCGCGTCGGACGAGAACCTGCGCACCAGCGAGCTGATCACGATCGAGCGGATCGTGAACCACCTGCCGGTGTTCGCCGATTACGACCAGGACCGCATCCGCACGATGGCCGAAACGGTGTTCGACCTCTTCTCCGAAGAGGACGGGCTGGATGCGCTTTTCGGCCTGCTGCGCGACAACCTGCCCGAGCGGTTCCACGAAACCGCCTATGCGCTGGCCTGCGACGTGGCCGTGGCGGACGGATCGCTGGCCGATACCGAGATCCGCCTGCTCGAGGAAATCCGGTTCGAGCTGAAGGTCACCCGCCTGGCGGCCGCCGCGATCGAGCTGGCCGCCCGGGCGCGCCATATTTCGCTGGTCGGCAACGAAGACTCCTAGATCAGGGAACTTTCGGGCGGGGCTGCGGCGTTTTGTCCGCATCCTGCAAAACGAAAGGCAGACCAATGGAATATGGAATTCTGGGACTCATCGTCCTGATCGCCGACATCTACGCGCTTTACAACATCATCACCAGCGGCGCCTCGACCCTGGGCAAGATCATCTGGTGCCTCGTGGTCCTGATCCTGCCGGTCCTGGGCTTCATCGCCTGGCTGATCGCCGGTCCGCGTGGCGGCACCGCCCGGGTCTGACGCTCAGGTCCGATACCACGTGTTCCAGTGCGCGATGAGCGCGCGCTGGAGCGTTCTCGCGCGCCCCGCCCAGGCCCTGCCGCCGGCGGGGCGTTCGCGTTCTGCCATGCTCAGCGCGTCGCGCCGGTCGATATCCGAGCAGAAGACGGCGAAGGCCAATGGCCGCCGGCCGTCATCGCTTCCGATGAAACCGGTCAGCGCCGACACGAAATTGAGCGTGCCGGTTTTCGCGGCCACCTGGATGGTCGTGTCGTCTGTGCGGAAGGGCTTCATAAGCGGCCGCAACGCGCCATCGGGTCCCGATGCGACCATGGCGCGGCACATGTCCGACGCGGTGATGCGGCTGTCGTCGCCCAGGCCCGAATGATCCTCGAGCGCAACCGACCGCAGCCCCATCTCGGATTTCAGCCATTCGTTCATCCGCGCGGCCGAGCCGGCCAGCGTCTCGACATCGCCGTCGGACTTGCTGGCCGACAGGCCCATGATCTCGGCGGTGAGGTTGGTGGAATATTCCAGCATGTCCTCGAGGATCACGCGGCTTTCGGCGCTGTCGACGCGGGCCAGCTCATCGCCCTCGGGCGCGTCGGCGCGCAGGACCGGGCCGCCGATCATCAGGCCGTTGGACCGTGCGAGCGTCTGGAACACCTCGCCCGCATAAAGGCCCGGAAACCGGACCGGCAGCCAGCGCGACCCGTTGCTGCCCAGCGCGCCGCGCGCCACGGTCCAGTCATCGCGCGCCTCGCCGCGGGCGTATGTATAGACGGGTCCGCTTCGGTCGACGACCTGCATCCGCGCCATGGCGACGCCGGGGATCCGCGTGGCCGAGCGGGCATCCATGCTGACCTGGTAATCGCCGCCCTTGCGCTCCCATCCGAAATGCACCCGGTTGAAGTTCAGGTTCAGCCCGCCCACCGCCGGGTTATAGCCCACGTGGTCGGGCTGCTCGACGTCGATCTCGTGCAGGTTCGGCAGCGCGCCCGTCCAGATCCGCAGGTTGCCTGCGACCTCGCGCACGCCCGCATCCTTCAGTTGCGACGCCAGCCTCGCCAGGCCGTCGGTGTCGAGCGTGGGATCCCCCCCGCCCGCAAGGATCAGGTCGCCGTCGATGCGGCCGTTCACGACCGGGCCGGTGGCCAGCAGCCGGGTCGAGAACCGGTGATCGGGCCCCAGCCGGTCCAGGTGGTACAGCGCGGTCAGGGCCTTTGCGGTGCTGGCGGGCGGTTGCGGCAACAGCGGCGCGCGCGATTCAAGAACTTCGCCGGTGGTCGCGTCGGCCACCACGTAGGCGACCTTGCCCGCACCGAGGCCCGCGCGGGCCACCAGGTCGTCGCCGGTGGGAAGGGCGCGCTTGAAGAAATCGACGGCGCGCGCCCGCGGCCGCAGCGACGTGGCCGGCGCCTCGGCCAATGCCCCGCCCGCCGCGCTGGCCAGCAGACCGGTCAGAATCGTACGTCGTGTCAGCCGCAAATCGGCGCTCCTGTTACAGCCCTGCCTCGATATGGTCAGGGGTTGAGACGGATCAACGGCAAAATCGCGTCGCTCACGGATCGTTTTGCGGCCACGCGCCGCTTTCGCGCAAGGCCGTCGAGCTTTCGGGCCGCAACGGAAGGTTCACGAAGGCCCAGGCGGGGGTCGGCCGGTGGGCAAGCCCGCGCGTGGTGTCGGATCCAACACGGGCCGCGCGAAAAGCCCGCGCCGCGGGCGAGGTCAGCGCCGCCAGCCGGTCACCGGGCCGCGCCACCACCCCCACGGGCATGGTGTGCAGGATCTCCTGCCAGTCCTCCCACCTGTGCAAGGTCGCCATGTTGTCCGCGCCCATGAGCCACACGAACCGCATCCCGGGATAGCGGGCCACCAGCGCCCTGAGCGTGCGCGCCGTGTGCCGCACGCCCATATGCGCCTCGAGGTCGGTGATCTCGACCCGCGGATGGTCCATGACCTCGCGCGCCCGTTCCATCCGCTGCGCCATGGGGGCGGGACCGCTGGATTTCAGCGGATTGCCGGGGCTGACCAGCCACCATACGGCGTCCAGCCCGAAGCGCGCGAGCGCCGCGCGGGTCAGGTGCGCGTGGCCCGCGTGCGCGGGATCGAACGATCCGCCCAGAAGCCCCACGGCCATGCCGGGCCGGGCCATTGGCCAACCGGGGCCCCATCCCATCGCGCGTCCTTTCGCTGCTACGCCGGGTTGAGCTACCGCCCGGGCCGCCGCTTTGCAATCAGAGGGATGCGCCCTGCGCCGGGGCCAGCTTCGCCACCTCCTGCGCGATGATGCGGCCGATCAGGTCGCAATCCTCGACCGGGAAGGTCAGCGGCAGGCGCATGTCGAACAGCGTCGCGAGGATCCGGTCGGTCTGCGGCAGATCCTGCCGGTCGACGTAGCGCCAGCTGGGATGGGCCGAGGTAAACCCCTCGGGCACGTCGCGGCCGAACCATTTCAGCACGACGCCCCGCGCGGCACAGCCCTGCACGAGAGCGTCACAGCCGCCGGGGTCGAGCGACGGCACCCGGAACTGGATCGACGAGCCCACGCGCCGCATCTCGGGCCGCATCGCGGGCAGCGAAACCGCCGGATTGGCGGCCAGCGGGGCGGCGGCGGCCTCGAATCGCCGGGCCCAGCGGTCGATATTCCGCGGCAGGTCCGGCAACTGCGTGCGCAGCAGGGCCGCGCGCATCATGTCCATCCGCGCGCTGCAATTGGGCATGTCCAGCCGGGCGTCGGCGAAATCGGGATCGTCGGGCCTTGTGCCGTGGGTGGCGTGGTTCATGTAGCTGCCTGACAGGATGATCGCCCGGGCCATGAACCCCGCGTCGTTCGAGGTCACCAGCCCGCCCTCGCCCGAGTTCATGTGCTTGTAGGTCTGGGTCGAGAAGCACGCGGCGTGGCCGAAATTGCCGGACTTCACCCCGTTCCATTCCGCCCCCATCGTGTGGGCGCAATCTTCGATCACGGTCAGCCCGAGCGTGGATGCCAGGTCCACCAGCTTGTCCATATCGCACAAATGGCCCCGCATATGGGACAGCAGAAGGCAGGATGCCTTGCAGATTTCCCACTTTCTCCGCAGGTCCTCCAGGTCGATGCACAGCGTGTCGTCCACCTCGACCAGGACCGGCCGCGCCCCGATGGCCGCGATGGCGCCCGGCACCGGGGCCAGAGTGAAGGCGTTGGTCAGCACCGGGTCGCCGGGCTGCACGCCCGCCGCGCGCAGGGCGATCTGCATCCCCTGCCCGCCCGATGTCACGGCGAGACAATGGCGCGCGCCCTGCCAGGCGGCGTATTCCTCTTCCAATGCCGCCACGGCCCCCCGCTCGGCGCCGGCGAGGTTGTAGCGGTGCAGGCGCCCCGACCTCAGGATGTCGGCCACCGCGGCGATTCCCGCCTCGGAGATCGGTTCCTGCTGCGTGAAGTTGCCGGTGAAGCGTTCTTCCATGCCGCGACATTGCGGCGCGGCCCGCGCCCGCACAAGGGCGACCACATATGCGAAAATTTGAATTGATAACCCCGGTTTCGACCAAAATCGCGACGAAACGCAGCGGATTCCGGGAATCCGGGGACCGACAAGCATCCCTGCCCGCGTCACTTTTTCCCGAATGCAGGCCTTTTGCGTCATTGCCCCCTTGGGCGCGCGCCAGTAAACACGAGCGCGTAAACGTGTCGGCCGCCGCCCGGCGCGAAGCTAACGGGAACCTTGAGGAGGCACGACATGGCTGACGCAGCCGTTCACGGCCACGACGGGCACGACGAGCGGGGGTTCTTCACCCGCTGGTTCATGTCCACCAATCACAAAGACATCGGTATTCTGTACCTGTTCACGGCCGGCCTGACCGGTTTCATCTCGGTGGCCTTCACCGTGTACATGCGCATGGAGCTGATGAGCCCCGGCGTGCAGTACATGTGCATGGAAGGCGCGCGCCTGCTGCCCGCCGCCGTCGAGAATTGTACGCCCAACGGCCACTTGTGGAACGTGATGATCACGGCCCACGGCATCCTGATGATGTTCTTCGTGGTTATCCCGGCCCTGTTCGGCGGTTTCGGCAACTACCTGATGCCGTTGCAGATCGGCGCGCCCGACATGGCGTTCCCGCGTCTGAACAACCTCAGCTACTGGCTGTTCGTCGCCGGTTCGACCCTCGCGGTCAGCTCGGTCTTCGCACCGGGCGGGAATGGCCAGCTCGGATCGGGCATCGGCTGGGTGCTTTACCCACCGCTTTCGACGACCGAAGGCGGCTATTCCACCGACCTCGCGATCTTCGCGGTGCACGTCTCGGGCGCCTCGTCGATCCTGGGCGCGATCAACATCATCACCACCTTCCTGAACATGCGGGCCCCGGGCATGAGCCTGTTCAAGGTGCCGCTGTTCTCGTGGTCGATCTTCGTGACCGCGTGGCTCATCCTGCTGTCGCTGCCGGTTCTGGCGGGCGCCATCACCATGCTGCTGACCGACCGGAACTTCGGCACGACGTTCTTCGATCCGGCAGGCGGCGGTGACCCGGTTCTTTATCAGCACATCCTGTGGTTCTTCGGACACCCCGAGGTCTACATCGTGATCCTGCCGGGCTTCGGCATCATCAGCCACGTGATCAGCACCTTCTCGCGCAAGCCGATCTTCGGCTACCTGCCGATGGTCTGGGCGCTGATCGCCATCGGCGTGCTGGGCTTCGTCGTCTGGGCGCACCACATGTACACCGTCGGCATGTCGCTGACCCAGCAGAGCTACTTCATGCTGGCGACCATGGTCATCGCGGTGCCCACGGGCATCAAGATCTTCTCGTGGATCGCGACCATGTGGGGCGGATCGGTCCAGCTGAAGACCCCGATGCTCTGGGCCTTCGGTTTCCTGGTGTTGTTCACCGCCGGTGGCGTCACCGGCATCGTGCTGAGCCAGGCCGCCGTGGACCGCGTCTATCACGACACCTACTACGTCGTGGCGCACTTCCACTACGTGATGAGCCTCGGGGCCGTCTTCGCCATCTTTGCCGGGATCTATTTCTACTTCCCGAAATTCACCGGCAAGATGATCCCCGAGTGGATCGGCCACACGCACTTCTGGGCGATGTTCATCGGCTCGAACCTGACGTTTTTCCCCCAGCACTTCCTGGGCCGCCAGGGCATGCCGCGCCGCTACATCGACTACCCGGACGCGTTCGCGCTGTGGCACTCGGTGTCGTCGTGGGGGGCGTTCCTGAGCTTCGCGTCGTTCCTGTTCTTCATCGGCGCCATCTTCTGGGTGCTGATCAAGGTGCCGAAGACCGCCGGTGCCAACCCCTGGAACGAGCATGCGGACACGCTGGAATGGACCCTGCCCTCGCCCCCGCCCGAGCACACGTTCGAGATCCTGCCCAAGCAGGAAGAGTGGGATAAGGGCGCCGCGCACTGACCATGCCGGTGGTTTGGACGAAATCCGAAAAGGCCCCGGCATCGTCCGGGGCCTTCTCGCATGCGGCGGGTGACCAGCCGCTGGCCCGGGTCCGGCTCTGGCCCAACCGGTCCCTGCCCCGAAGCGGCTTCGTCGCTTTCATCGGATTCACCTACGTGATGATCCTGCTGCCCCTGCTCGGGGTGCTGGGCACGCCGGTCCTGTGGGGGCTCCTGCCCTTCATGATGCTGGCGCTGTGGGGGATCTACGCCGCGATCCAGCGCAATTACCGCGACGGCGAGACGACCGAGGAGCTGTGCCTCTGGTCCGACCACCTGGCGCTTCGGCGCGAGGATCGCAATCGCCCGCCCCGCCTGTGGGAGGCGAACCCGTTCTGGGTGAAGGTGAACCTGATCGAGCGGGCCGGTCCGGTGCCGTTCTACCTGACCCTGTCTGGCGCGGGCCGCGAGGTGGAAGTCGGCGCCTTCCTGTCGGCCGAAGAGCGCCAGTCGCTCTACGACGACCTGTCGCGGGTGCTGAAGCAGGTCTGAGGCGGCGTGGGCTGCCGCGCCGCAATGCGGCTGCAATCAAAGCAATGCCACCGATCCTTGAGAGCTGCGCGAGCAACCCGCGGCCGATGTCACCGCGCGCCATATCATCGGTGGATTGGTCGCAGTGACGGGGATGCGCCCCGCCGCTCGCGGGATCAGCTCAGGCGCGTCTTCACGCGCGGGCCGACCTTCCCGAAATCCATCTGGCCGGTATAGCGCGACTTCAGCAGGCCGATCACCTTGCCCATGTCGCGGATCGAGCTGGCATTGGTCTCGGCGATGGCCTCGTCGACGGCGCGGTCGACCTCGTCGTCGCTCAGCTGGCGGGGCAGGAATTCCTCGATCACCGCGATTTCCTCGCGCTCGGCATCGGCCAGTTCCAGCCGGCCGCCCTCCTCGTAGGCGCGGACGCTTTCCTGGCGCTGCTTCACCATGCGCCCGAGGATCTGGAGCAGGTCGGCCTCGGACATCTCGCCGGGGGCGTCGTCGCTGCCGCGCGCGGCGATATCGCGGTCCTTGATGGCGGCGTTGATCAGCCGCAGCGTGCTCAGCCGGTCGGACTGCCGTTCCTTCATGGCGGTCTTGAGCGCGGTGTTCAGCCGGGATCGAATGTCCATGGGCACCCCTTGAAGTGGTGTTGATTGACCCGGTCACACCTATCTTATGCCAACGGGCGCAGCAACAGCACCCGTGGAGCTGCATGTCATTGTAATATATACGTTTTAATTTGCACCCGCGCTGCCTTGACCCTTCGGGGCCGAATCCATAATTTGCCGCAGATTTGGCCGCAGCCCGTCTCAGGAGACCGCCCATGCCCCGCCCCAAGCCCACCGCCTGCCTCGCCCTGGCCGACGGCACTTTGTTCTACGGGCACGGCTTCGGCGCCACCGGAGACACCACGGCCGAGCTGTGCTTCAACACCGCCATGACCGGCTACCAGGAGATCATGACAGACCCGTCCTACGCCGGGCAGATCGTGACCTTCACTTTCCCCCATATCGGCAATACCGGCACCACGCCCGAGGATGACGAGGCCATGCAGCCCCACGCGGCGGGCATGGTGGTGAAGTGGGACCCGACCGAGCCCAGCAACTGGCGCGCGACCGGCACGCTGCAGGACTGGCTCCGGCGGATGGGACGCATCGGGATCGGCGGCGTGGACACGCGGCGGCTGACCCGGGCGATCCGGCAGCAGGGCGCCCCCCATGTGGCGCTGGCCCATGACCCCGAGGGCAAGTTCGACATCGAGGCGCTGGTCGCCAAGGCCCGTGGCTTCAAGGGGCTCGAGGGCCTGGACCTGGCGCGCGACGTGACCTGCGCGCAATCCTACCGTTGGGACGAAATGCGCTGGGCCTGGCCGGACGGCTATACCAAGCGCGCGGGGCCGGGCCACAAGGTCGTGGCCATCGACTACGGCGCCAAGCGCAACATCCTGCGGTGCCTGGCCAGCGCCGGATGCGACGTGACCGTCCTGCCCGCGTCGGCCACCGCGGAGGAGGTCCTGGCCCACAATCCCGAGGGGCTGTTCCTGTCCAATGGACCCGGCGACCCGGCGGCCACCGGCATCTACGCCGTGCCGATGATCCAGGAGGTCCTGAAGACCACCGACATTCCTGTGTTCGGCATCTGCCTGGGCCACCAGCTGCTGGCGCTGGCCCTGGGCGGGCGCACGGTCAAGATGAACCACGGCCACCACGGCGCGAACCACCCGGTGAAGGACCACGAGACCGGAAAGGTCGAGATCACGTCGATGAACCACGGCTTCACGGTCGACAGCCAGACCCTGCCCGAGGGCGTGGTCGAGACGCATACGTCGCTGTTCGACGGGTCCAATTGCGGCATCCGGCTGAAGGACCGCCCGGTCTATTCGGTGCAGCAGCACCCCGAGGCCAGCCCCGGCCCGCAGGACAGCTTCTACCTGTTCGAACGCTTCGCCCAGGCCATGAGGGACCGCGCCGCCGCCCCGGCGTGACCCGGGCCACAGTCCGGTGTTAACATTCGATTAACCTTCATGGGCTTAGCCTGATCCCCTCGATGCAGGGGGTCGGACGCCTTTGAACCAAACCGCGATGCCAAGGCCCGGCCTGTTCCGACCGGTCGCGGTTGCCGCCGGTGAACGGTCGCGGTTGGGGACCCTCCTGGTGGAAGACGGGGTCATCACGCCCGACGCGCTCGACGCGGCGCTGGCCGATCAGCGCCGGGGCCTGTGCCGGCTGGGCGACTTGCTGATCCGCCGCGGTCTCGTCACCGAAAACGATGTCTACGATGCGCTGGCCCGGCAGGCTGACGTGCCGCGCTGGGACCCGGCGTCGGCGCCTGCCGCGCCCGACCTGATCGACCGACTGGGCGCCGCCGCGTGCGCGCGCGACGGCTGCCTGCCCCTGGCACCGGCGGGGGCGATCACGCCCATCGCGACCTGCAACCCACAGGCCTTCGCCTCCTGGCGCGCCAGGGTGGCACCGACGCTCGGCCCGGTCGCCATGGTCATCGCCAGCCGCACCCAGCTGGACAACGCCTTGCTGGAGACGCGGGCCAACGCGCTCGTGCGCGCCGCCGAGTCTGTGCCGCCGGCCGACCTGTCCTGTCGCAGCTTCGGCACCTCGCCTCTGCGTCGCCGGTCGGCGCTGACAACCGTGCTCGCCGCCATCGCTGGCGTCGCTGCGCTCGGCGTTGCTTATCCGGTCGCCGTTTTCGCCGCGCTGTCACTGATCGCGATGGTGCTGCTGACGCTGAACACCGCGCTGCTGGTCGCCGGACTGGCCGGTGCCCTGCGGCCGACCCCCAGCTCCGGGGCGGGGCCGAGCCTTGCGCGGCTGCCGCGGGTGTCCTTGCTGGTCCCGCTCTTCCATGAATGCCGGATCGCCGACACGCTGGTGCGGCGGTTGTCGCTGCTGGATTACCCGTCCGAGCTGCTCGAGATCTGCCTGGTGACCGAGGCCAGCGACAGCGTCACCGCCGCGGCGCTGGCACAGACGGTGCTGCCCGACCACATGCGTGTCGTCGTGGTGCCCGACGGCACCGTGAAGACCAAGCCGCGCGCGATGAACTTCGCCCTGCCCTTCTGCAACGGGGACGTGATCGGCATCTACGATGCCGAGGATGCGCCCCCCGCCGACCAGTTGCACCGGGTCGTCGAGAGGTTCGCCGCCTGCCCGCCCGACGTGGGCTGCCTGCAGGCGCGGTTGAACTTCTACAACCCGCGCGCCTCGTGGCTGTCACGCTGTTTCTGCGTCGATTACGCCACCTGGTTCGCGCTGGTCCTCCCGGCCCTGCGGAAGCTGGGATGGCCGATCCCGCTCGGGGGGACGTCCGTCTTCTTCCGCCGCGACGTGCTGGACCGGGTGGGTGCGTGGGATGCGCACAACGTGACCGAGGATGCCGACCTGGGCCTGCGGCTGGCGCGCTTCGGATACCGGGTCGAGCTTTTGAGGTCGACCACGCTGGAAGAGGCTCCGTTCCGCCCCCGCGCCTGGATCTGTCAACGCTCGCGCTGGCAAAAGGGCTATGCGCTGACCTGGGCCGTTCACATGCGCGCGCCCCGCAAGCTCTGGCGCGACCTCGGTGCCTGGCGGTTCTTCGGGGCACAGGTTCTGCTGCTCGGTGCGCTGGGCGGGGCCGTGATGGCGCCGGTCCTGTGGTCGTTCGGGCTACTTTGGCTCGGGCTGCCGCATCCGTTGTCGGGCCAGCTGACCGGCGCCGCGCAATACGCCGTGTCCGGCCTGTTATTCTGGGGCGTGGCGATCCAGGCGCTGGGCCACTGGGTCGCGCTTTCGATCACCGGGCGACACCGGCTTCGGGCATCCATCCCGTTGATGCCTGTCTACGCCGCCCTGTCGACCGTCTCGATCGCGAAGGCGCTCTACGAGGTCGCGGCCCGGCCCTTCTTCTGGGACAAGACCGAGCACGGGATCAGCCCGCCCGGCACGACGGTCACTGGCGAGCTTCACGACCCGAGTCGTGCTTGAGCCGCGTCTCGAACGCCTTCGAGATATGGGCCCGCAGCGCCTCGTAGGCTGCACCCCCGTCGCCCGCCGCGATGGCTTCGACGATGCGCGCATGCTCGGCCAGCGCATCCTGGCCGCGCCCGTCCACGGCCAGCGACGTGGTCGCCAGCAACGCCATGGACCGATGCACAAGGTCCAGCTGCTGCACGAGGTAGCGGTTGTGCGACGCCAGGTGGATCTGCTTGTGAAACCGCCGGTTCGCCCGCGCAAGCGCGTCGGGGTCCCCGATCAGCGCGCGGTCCTCCTCGACCATCTGGCGCAGCACGCGCACCTCTTCGTCGGTGGCGTGCTTGGCCGCGAGCCGCGCGGCCAGCCCCTCGAGCTCGGCGCGCACGATGTAAAGCTCGGCCAGCTGGTTGTGATCCAGCGACGCCACGATCAGGCTGCGCCCGTCGCGGGTCAGAAGCGACTGGGTCTCCAACCGCTGCAACGCCTCGCGGATGGGCGTGCGCGACACGCCGAAGCGCTCGGCCAGCTCGTTCTCCACAAGCCGATCGCCGGGCTTGTACTGGCCGGTGTCGATCGCCTCGAGGATCATGCCGTAGGCGTCCCTCTGGCTCAGTTTCATGTCCTTGAGCTTCATGTCCTTCATCGCGTCCTCCCGCCCCGTTTCATTCTGCGCACGCGTGCCGGGCCGTGTAAACGATTGCGGACGCGTCTGCGTCGGGGTAGCGCAGGGTCATGCAGGATTTCAGCCACGTCCGTACCTGGATCTTCGATCTCGACAACACCCTCTATCCACCCGAGGCGAACCTGTTCGCGCAGATCGAGACGCGGATGACCGACTGGGTGATGACCGCGCTGAAGCTCGACCGCGTGCGCGCAGACGCGTTGCGCCACCAGTACTGGCAAAGCCACGGCACCACGCTGGCGGGGCTCATGGACGAGCACGGGGTCGATCCCGGCCCCTACCTGCACGAGGTGCACGACATCTCGCTCGACCATCTTGTGCGCGATGCGCCCTTGGCCGCCGCCATCATGGCGCTGCCGGGCCGCAAGATCGTCTTCACCAACGGATCCGGGCCCTATGCCGAACGTGTCCTTGCCGCGCGCGGCCTGAGCGATGGGCTGTTCGATGCGGTTTACGGGGTCGAACATGCGGATTTCCGGCCCAAGCCCGAACCCGCCGCCTTCACCGCGGTGCTGGCCCGAGACGGCAGCGAGGCGACCACCGCCGCGATGTTCGAGGACATGGCCCGCAATCTCGAAGCGCCCCACGCCATGGGCATGCGCACGGTCCACGTGGCGCCCGCGCCCGAGCCCGCGCCGCATATCCATCACCACACCGACGACCTTGCGGCTTTTCTGTCGCGGCTGGTGTGATTTCGCCCCCGTGCGCCTAGATCCACACCCATGACCTTCGACACCGACATCTTCATCTCGGGCGCCGGGCTGGCCGGCATGATGCTGGCCGCGCGGCTGTCGGCGCGGGGGTTCCGCGTGATCGTCTGCGACCCGTCGACCCCGCCCGAAGGCGCGACGGTCGAAGGCTCCGACCTGCGCTCGACCGCCTATCTCGAGCCGTCCTGCCGCGTGCTAGAAGAGGCGGGCGTCTGGGACGCGCTGGCGCCCCATGCCACCCCCCTCGCCGCGTTGCAGGTCATCGACAGCGACGGCTGGCCCCCCACCGAGCGCGCGCGGCGGACGTTCCGGCCCGGTGACCTGGGGCTGGACACGTTCGGGCGCAACATTCCCAACTGGCGCGCGCACCTGTCGCTGATGGATGTGCTCAAGGCCCGCGATAACGTGGACCTGCGGCTGGGCGTGGGATTTTCGGACCTAGTGACGCGCGACGACGCGGCCTTCGTGACCCTGACCGACGGCACCCGGCTGCGGGCCCGGCTGGTCATCGGGGCCGACGGCCGCAATTCACCCGTCCGCGCGGCGGCGGAAATCGACGTGACCACGCGACGCTATGGCCAGAAGGCCTTCGCCTTCGCCGTGACGCACGATCTGCCGCATGACGACGTCTCAACCGAGATCTACAATTCGGGCGGCGCCTTCACGACCGTGCCGCTGGTGGATCACGAGGGGCAGCCGGCCTCGGCCATCGTGTGGATGAACGCGGCCGAGCGGTCGCGCGCGCTGGCGGCCGCACCGGCCGACGACTTCGCGCAGGTCCTGAACGACCGGTCGCTGGGCATCCTCGGCCGGATGAGCCCGGTCTCGCCCATCCGCAGCTGGCCGATCATCACCCAGACCGCACACCGCGTGACCGCCCGGCGCACGGTGATCCTGGCCGAGGCCGCCCACGTGCTGCCGCCCATCGGCGCGCAGGGGCTGAACACCTCGATCGCCGATATCGCCGCGCTGAGCGAGGTGCTGAGCGACGATCCCGGCGACGCGGCGACGCTCGACCGTTACGCGCGGGGCCGTCTGCGGGACATGCGGCTGCGCGCTGGGGCGATCGACCTCTTCAACCGGGTCTGCCAGTCGGGCCACCCGGCCGTGCAGGCCACCCGCCGGGCGGGGCTGGCGGCGGTGCACGACATCGCCCCGCTGCGCCAGCGCATCATGATGGCCGGCATGGGCGGCGCGGCCTAGAAGACGCGGTCGAGCACCTGGTCCAGCCGCGCCACCGCGGCGTCGGGATCGGCCAGCTTGTCGAGACCGAAAAGCCCGATGCGGAACGCCTTGTAGTCGTCGCCTTCGCCCACCATCAGCGGCACGCCGGCGGCGATCTGCATCCCCTGCTCGGCGAAGGCCTTGCCGGACTTCACGTCGTCGCGGTCGGTATAGCTGACCACCACGCCCGGCGCGCCGAACTCGGCCGCGGCGACGGACGGTATGCCGCGATCAGACAAGGTGCGGCGCACCTTCCGGCCCAGGTCCCACTGCGCGGCCTTCACCTGCTCGAAGCCGAGGCTTTCGGTTTCGCGCATGGTGTCACGGAACCGCTTCAGCGCGTCGGTGGGCATGGTGGCGTGGTAGGCGTGGCCGCCGCCCTCGTAGGCCTCCATGATCTGCAACCACTTGCCCAGGTCCACGGCGAAACTGTCGGACTGGCGCGCCTTCACGACCTGCACCGCGCGCTCCGACATCATCACGCAGCCCGCCGCGGGCGAGGCCGACCAGCCCTTTTGCGGCGCCGAGATCAGCACGTCGACGCCGGTGGCCTTCATGTCGACCCAGACGCAGCCCGAGGCGATGCAGTCCAGCACCATCAGCCCGCCCACGTCATGAACGGCCTTGGCCAGGCGGGCGATGTAGTCATCGGGCAGGATCATGCCCGCGCTGGTCTCCACGTGGGGCGCGAACACGACCGACGGCCGCGCCTCGGCGATCCGTGCTTCGACCTCGTCGATGGGCGGCGGCGCGAAGGGCGATTGCGGGCTGTTGCCCTGCCGGCGCGCGGTCATCACGATCTCGTCCGACGGCAGGCGGCCCATCTCGAAGATCTGCGTCCAGCGATACGAGAACCAGCCGTTGCGGATGACCATCACGGTCTTGTCCTTCGCCAGTTGACGTGCCACCGCCTCCATTCCGAAGGTGCCGCCGCCGGGGATCAGGGCCACCGCATCGGCGTTGTAGACGCCCTTCAGCATCTCCGAGAGGTCGCGCATCACCTGCTGGAACGCGCCGGACATGGAGTTCAGGGACCGGTCGGTGAAGACCACCGAGTATTCCATCAGGCCATCGGGATCGATATCGGGCAGCAGCGCGGGCATGGGACATCCTTTCGTTTTGTCCTTGGTAAGCGCCGCGCGAAGGCCGTGCAAAGCCTATCTCGGCATTCCGAGGGGCCCCAAGTCACAGCGGGCCGGGCCGACGCTCCTCGCTCAGCAGGACGTTGGCCTCGACCTCGCCCACGCCGGGCAGGGTCATGATCCGGCGGCGCAGCAGGCGCTCGAAATCGGCCAGGTCGCGGGCGACCACGCGCAGGCGATAGTCGTACAGGCCCAGGACATGCTCGACCGTCTGGATCTCGGGGATTGCGCCCAGCGCGCGTTCGAAATCGGGCAGCGCCACCCGGCCCTTGGTGGCCAGCTTCACGCCCAGGAACACCGTGACGCCGAAGCCCAGCGCGTCGAGATCCAGGTCCAGCCGCCGCCCGGCGATGATGCCGGCGTCTTCCAGCCGCCGGATGCGTCGCCACGCCACCGGCTGGCTCAGCCCCACCAGCGCGGCCAGCGCGGCCGAACTTCGGATGGCATCCTCCTGCATCGCGCGCAGCAGGGCCCGGTCGGTGTCGTCGATCTCGGTCACAGGGGCAGCCGTTCGTCGGTCTTCAGCGTGGCGATCTGCATCAGCGCCTCGACATCCGAGATATGCGGCAGCGTCACGATCCGCTGGCGGTACAGGCGATGATAATGCTCGAGATCCCGCGCGATGACGGACAGGCGCACGTCCACGCGGCCCAGGAAGGTCTGGATCTCGATCACCTCGGGCACCTCGCGCGCGGCGGCGATGAACTCGTCGAAGGCGCGGGGGGCGGCCTTGTCCAAGGTGAACCGCAGGCTGACCTCGACGCTGTAGCCCAGCGCGCGCCAGTCGATCCGCGCACGCTGGCCGCGCAGCACGCCGTCGCGGCGCAGCCGGTCCAGCCGCCGCGTGGCCAGTTGCGCGCTGACCCCCGACCGCGCGGCCAGCGCGGCGGTCGACGCCGTGGGGTCGTTCTGCAACTGCCGCAGCAGCCGCCGGTCGGTATCGTCGAGCATGAAAATCCCCCGATCCGGATTTCGGACGAATAGAAACCATCATCTATCCGCGTTTTTCGACCAACGCCACGGGTTTCGAGCCCCGAGGTCCGCCCCTATGGTGCCGCCATCGAACGCACCACCAACCAGGGGACGAGACCATGCGCGTTTATTACGACCGCGATTGCGACATCAATCTGATCAAGGACAAGAAGGTGGCCATCCTGGGCTACGGCTCGCAGGGTCACGCCCACGCGCTGAACCTGCGCGACTCGGGCGCCAAGAACCTTGTCGTCGCGCTGCGCGACGGGTCGCCCTCGCGCCGCAAGGCCGAGGCCGAGGGGCTCGAGGTCATGGGCATCTCCGAGGCCGCGGCCTGGTGTGACCTGATCATGTTCACCATGCCCGACGAGCTGCAGGCCGACACCTACAAGAAATACGTCCACGACCACCTGAAGGAAGGCAGCGCCATTGCCTTCGCCCACGGCCTGAACGTGCATTTCGGCCTGATCGAGCCCAAGCCCGGCATCGACGTGCTGATGATGGCCCCGAAAGGTCCCGGCCACACCGTGCGCGGCGAATTCACCAAGGGCGGCGGCGTGCCCTGCCTGGTCGCGGTCCACAACGACGCGTCGGGCAAGGCGATGGAAATCGGCCTGTCTTATTGCTCGGCCATCGGCGGCGGCCGCTCGGGCATCATCGAGACCAACTTCCGCCAGGAATGCGAAACCGACCTGTTCGGCGAGCAGGCGGTCCTGTGCGGCGGCCTGGTCGAGCTGATCCGCATGGGCTTCGAGACGCTGGTCGAGGCCGGCTACGAGCCCGAGATGGCCTATTTCGAGTGCCTGCACGAGGTGAAGCTGATCGTGGACCTGATCTACGAAGGCGGCATCGCCAACATGAACTACTCGATCTCGAACACCGCCGAGTACGGCGAGTATGTCTCGGGCCCGCGCATCCTGCCTTACGAAGAGACCAAGAAGCGCATGAAGGACGTGCTGACCGACATCCAGACCGGCAAGTTCGTGCGTGACTTCATGCAGGAAAACGCCGTGGGCCAGCCCATGTTCAAGGCCACCCGCCGCCTGAACGACGAGCACCAGATCGAGCAGGTGGGCGAGAAGCTGCGCGGCATGATGCCGTGGATCTCGGACGGCCGCATGGTCGACAAGGACAAGAACTGAGCCATATACGGGCTTGCAACGAAGGCCCCGGTGACCGCCGGGGCCTTTTTCCGTCGACCATGAAAGACCGCCATGACCGCCCGGCCCACGCTTGAGAACTGGATGTCGATCCTCGCGCTGGGGTTCATCTGGGGCGGCACGTTCATGGTGGTCAGCGTCGCGCTGCGGGGATACGGGCCCGTCACGGTGGCCGCCGCGCGGACCGGGCTGGGCGCGCTCGCCATGCTGTCGCTGATGCTGCTGCTGCGCCGCCGCTGGCCGCGGGACCGGATGGTGTGGGTCTATGGCGTGCTGACGGGGATCACCACGTCCGCCCTGCCCTTCTTCCTGCTGAGCTGGGGCCAGCAATACGTGCCATCGGCCTTCGCCGGCCTCTCGATGGCCGCGCTGCCGCTGTTCGTGCTGCCGCTCGCGCATCTCTTCTCGGACGAGCCGCTGTCGGCGCGCAAGGCGCTGGGTGTCACGCTGGGTTTCATTGGCGCGCTGGTGCTGATCGGGCCGGGCGTGCTCCAGATCGCCGAGGACCGGTTCGAGGCGCTGGGACAGATCGCCTGCGTGCTGGCCGCGTTCTCCTACGCCACGGGGTCGATCCTGACCCGCCGCTGCCCGCCGGTGGATGCCATCACGCTGGCCACCATCACCCTGGGCGTCGGGGCCGTGATCCTGGTGCCGCTGATGCTGATCTTCGAGGGCCTCCCGCGCCCGGTGGGCGGGCTGCCGGACCTGTCGATCATCTTCCTGGGCCTGATCCCCACGGCGCTGGCCGCGCTGATCCGCGTGCGCGTGGTGCAGACGGCCGGATCGGTCTTCATGACGCTGGTGAATTACCAGGTACCGGTCTGGTCCATGGTCTTCGGCGCCGCCCTGCTGGGCGAGGAGCTCCCGCTGCGGTTCTTCGCGGCGCTGGCGCTGATCCTGCTGGGGCTGGCGATAAGCCAGGTCCGGCAGGTGGGCGCGTTGCTCCGGGCCTGAGCTTCGGGCGTCAGGCCTCGGCGCGGATGCGCGCGGCGATGCTGTCCACGACCTCGTCCAGCAGGCCCTCGTCCTCGCACTCGGCCATGACGCGGATCAGCGGCTCGGTCCCCGATTTGCGGATCAGCACGCGCCCGCTGTCGCCCATGCGCTTCTCGGCCGCCGCGATCTCGGACTTGACCGCCTCCTGCCCCAACGGGTCCGAGCCGTTGGTGTAGCGCACGTTCTCCAGCTTCTGCGGCACCGGCTCGAACTGCCGGGTCAACTGCGACGCGCGCTTGCCCGTGGCGGCCATGGCCGACAGGAACTGCAAGCCCGCCAGCAGGCCATCACCGGTCGTGGCGTGGTCGGACATGACGATGTGGCCGGACTGTTCGCCGCCCAGGTTGAAGCCGCCCTTGCGCATGGCCTCGACCACGTAGCGGTCGCCGACCGAGGTTCTGTGCAGCTTGAGCCCACCGGCGGCAAGATAGCGCTCCAGCCCCAGGTTGCTCATGACCGTGGCGACCAGCGTTCCCCCGGTCAGCCGGTCCTCGGCGGCCCAGCGCGTGGCGAAAAGCGCCATGAGCTGATCGCCGTCCGCGATCTGGCCGTTCTCGTCGATGATGACGACACGGTCCGCATCCCCGTCGAGACAGATGCCCAGGTCGGCGCCCTCCTCGATGACGCGGGCGGCGGCGGCCCGGGGCTTGGTCGAACCGCAGCCTTCGTTGATGTTGCGGCCGTCGGGCTGGTTGCCCATGGCCACGACCTCGGCCCCCAGTTCCCACAGCACCTCGGGCGCGACCCGGTGCGCGGCGCCGTTGGCGCAGTCGATCACGACCTTCAGCCCGTCCAGCGTGGTGCCCGCCGTCAGGCTGGCCTTCACCCGTTCGGCGTAACGGAACCGCCCGTCGTCGATCCGCTTGGCCCGGCCGATATGGGCCGGACGCGCCAGTTCGACGCCGCTGGCGACCAGCGCCTCGATCTCGGCCTCGGCCGTGTCGCTCAACTTGAAGCCGTCGGGGCCGAAGAACTTGATCCCGTTGTCCTGGTGGCCATTGTGGCTGGCCGAGATCATCACGCCCGCGTCGGCGCGCATGGACGGCGTCAGCATGCCCACGGCGGGCGTCGGCACCGGGCCCAGCAACAGGACGTTCATGCCGACGCTGGTGAAGCCCGCGGTCATGGCGGTCTCGAACATGTAGCCCGACAGCCGGGTGTCCTTGCCGATCACCACGCGCTGCACGCCACGCCCCTCGCGGCGGAAATACCGGCCTGCCGCCGCGCCCAGCCGCATGGCCATCTCGGCCGTCATCGGGGGCGTGTTGGCGGTGCCGCGCACGCCGTCGGTGCCAAACAGGGATCGGGTCATGGGGTTCCTTTCTCGATGGCCTGCCAGATGGTCAGCGCCTGCCGCGTCTCGGCCATGTCATGCACGCGCAAGATCTGCACGCCCTGCGCCACGGCTGCAAGGGCCACGGCCAGGGAGCCCGGCACGCGCGCCGCCGCGCCATCCTCGCCCGAGAGGGTGCCGATGAAGCGCTTGCGCGATGCGCCCAGCAGGATCGGGCAGCCCAGACCGTGGAACAGCGACAGCCCGTTCAGCAGCGCAAGGTTATGTTCCAGCGTCTTGCCGAAGCCGATTCCGGGATCCAGCACGATGCGATCCGCCGCGATGCCGGCGGCGATGGCCGCGTCGCGCCGGGCCGCGAGCGTGTCGTAGACATCCAGCAGCACGTCATCGTAACGCGGGTCGGCCTGCATGGTCTCGGGCCCGCCCTGGGCGTGCATCAGGCAGATGGGCAGGCCGGTTTCGGCGGCGAGCGGTGCCATGGCCGGGTCGAAATCCATCGCCGACACGTCGTTCAGCATGGTCGCGCCGGCGTCGATGGCCGCCCGCGCCACGGGGGCCTTGCGGGTGTCGATGGAAATCGCGCCGTCCCACGCGGCACGCGCGGCGCGGATGGCGGGCGCGACCCGCTCGATCTCGTCGTCGACGGGCACCTCGGCGGCGCCGGGCCGGGTGCTTTCGCCGCCCACGTCCAGGATATCGGCGCCCGCCGCGATCAGGCGCGCCGCCCCCTCCCGGGAGGCGTCCCCGGTGGCGTGGAGACCACCGTCCGAAAAGCTGTCGGGCGTCACGTTCAGGATCGCCATGATGCGCGGTGTATCCATCGACAGGCCCGCGACGGCCGCGCGCGAGGCGGTCAGGGGGGCTCGTTCGTCGTCGGCCAATGCGGCGACCGGCACGACCTCGGGCGCGGCCCCGCGTGACAGGCGTTCCACATGGGTGAACCAGGCCCAGCCGCCGGCCAGTTGCAGCGCCTCGGCCGGGCGCACCGGCCCCGTCTGCGCCAAGGGCCGCAGGTAGCTCATGGCAGGTCGTCCGCGTCCAGTCCCACCGCGCCGGGCCGTTCGGTTCCAAGCTCCAGCACCTGGCGCGCGCGCATGAGCTCGGCGAACCAGCGGCTGAGCGCCGGGCCGTCCGTCAGCGGCGCCGTGGGCGGGTGGGTGGCGTCGAGCACCAGCTTGGAGGGCGCCCAGACCGTAAGCTGGTCGTGCCGCATGGCCCAGTCCAGCTCGGTCCGCGTGTCGACCACCACGCAGCGCGGATCGCGCCCGGCCAGCGCCCAGGCGTTCTGCTCGATGGACAGAAGGTCGATGCGGCGCTGCACGGCGGGGTTCGCCGCCTGGATCGGCCGCTCATCCGGCAGCCCCACGGTCAGGACCGCAGGCCCCCGGGCGGCGATACGATCGATCCAGGCGGTGAGGTCCGACGCCCCGAGCGCGGCATTGGACAGGTGCACGACCAGCGGGCGCGGGGCCGACGATTCCTCGGCCAGGCGCGGCACGCCCTGGGAAGAGCGGACGATCTCGACACCCAGCGCGCCCGGGCCGCGATCGAGCTTCTCGATCCGCACGAAGCAGCGCAGCGCCAGCGGCTCGGTCAGGATGCGCTCGGCCACCCGCTCGGCCAGGGTTTCCAGGAGGTTCAGGCGTTCGGCATCCAGCTCGGACGCGATCGCCTCGGTGATGCGGTCGTAGGACAGGATCCGGTCCACGTCATCACCCAGGTCGGCCGCGTGGGGCCGCACCTCGACCACCACGTTGAAACACAGCCGCTGGGTGGTGCCACGTTCGGGCTGGAAGGCACCGATCTCGACCTCGACCACGTGGTCGCGCAGCGAGATGCGATCGTGGGGCCGGTCCGGTCCGGTGGCCGCCGCGCGGGCCTCGGGATGCTCGAAAGCCAGTCTCAGGTCGCTGGTCATGGTCCGCAACACCGCTGCGCCCCGGCGGGGCTGTTCCGATTTCGCGATAGCGGTTTCGCGATGCGGGGGAAACCCCCGCCCGCGACCGGCAACCCGGCTCAGCCCTGGGCGTAGAAGTGGTGCGCGCCGATGGTCGTGGTGCGGTCGAAGATCCGCGACCAGCGGGGGCTGACGGCCTTGGTGTGGTAGAACTCGGCCCCGTTGGTCAGCGCCCGCTCGGCCCCATCCAGCATCAGTCGGGCGACCTTGCCCACGCGCTCGTAGGCCCGCGGCTCGTGAACGACCTCGCTCAGCCCGTCGCAGGTGTAGGTGAACTGGCACTGGTACTTGCGACCCGTGCCTTGGTTCACGACACCACAGACCGTGCCCGGGAAGGCCGAGCTGTCGACGCGGTTCAGGATGACCTCGGCCACCGCGAAAAGGCCGCGCACCGATTCGCCCCGGGCTTCGAAATACAGCGCCTCGGTCAGGCATTGCCACTGCGCATCACCCTTGACGGCGGGCAGTTCGGCCAGGAACGCCTCGGTGTATTCCAGGGATGGAACCGCAGCCGCGGGCCTGCGTTTGATGAACAGTCCATTCAATGTCGCCGCCCGCGCGGTGGTCACCTGCGGCGCATCGGTGCCCAGGAGGGTGTTCAGGTTCTGGCCCAGGTCGGCCGGAGCCTCGCTTTTGGACGACAGCGTGATCTCGGCCTCGGCGGTCGGCGCGGAAAAGAAGGTGGCGGCGGCCGCGATGGCCAGCGCCCCGAAGGTCTTGATAGTCATGTCGTAACCCCTTGTTGCGACCGCGCGCCATCCGAGTCCCCACTCGGCCCGCGGTGCTATCCCTTGGTTCGCGGGGTTCCTAACAAAATGCCGCGACGCGGCAACACCCGTCATCCTGTCGCAGCGGAAACCTGCCGATTATGTTAAGTCATGATTAATGCCGAACGCGCGCGCGCCGGCTATCGCAGCAGCGGAGAGGCCCCCAGATCGCTGCTTTCCCGGATCGCCAGATGCGCCGCGGCCATGCGCGCGACGGGCACGCGGAAGGGCGAGCACGAGACGTAGCTGAAGCCCAGCTTGCGGCAGAAGGCGATCGATTCGGGGTCGCCGCCATGCTCGCCACACAGCGACAGCACCATGTCGGGTGAGGCCGTGCGCCCGCGTTCTGCCCCGATTTCAAGAAGTTCGCCGACCCCCGTGGTGTCGAGCTGCAGGAACGGGTCCTCCTCGAACACGCCTTGCGACACGTAGGTCGACATGAACCGTCCCGCGTCGTCGCGGCTGAGCCCGTAGGTCATCTGCGTCAGGTCGTTCGTCCCGAAACTGAGAAAGCTCGCGTGCTCCCCGATCTCGTGCGCGCGCAGGGCCGCGCGCGGGGTCTCGACCATGACGCCCAACCGGTATTCCAGCGTCTCGCCCGTTTCGGCCTGCACCGCGTCGGCGACCGCGGCGATTCGGGCACGGACCAGTTCGACTTCGCGCCGGGCCGAGACCAGCGGAATCATGATCTCGGGCGTCACACGCGGCTCGGTCGCCAGCGCGGCCTCGAAAATGGCGCGGGCCTGCATCTCGTAGATTTCGGGCACCGACAGCCCCAGCCGCACGCCACGCATGCCCAGCATCGGGTTCACCTCGCTCAGCGACTGGATGCGGTCCTGAACGTCGCTCAGCGGCAGGTCCAGCGCGGTGGCCAGCTGTGCCATGCCCGCCCTGTCGGTCGGCAGGAATTCGTGCAGCGGCGGGTCCAGCAGGCGGATGCAGACCGGGCGGCCCGCCATGATCTGGAAGATCTCGCGGAAATCGCCCCGCTGCACCGGCAGCAACCGGTCCAGCGCCGCACGCCTGTCCTGCTCGCGCTCGGCGAAGATCATCTCGCGCATGAGGGTCAGGCGGTCGTCCTCGAAGAACATGTGCTCGGTCCGGCAGAGCCCGATGCCCTCGGCTTCGAACCGGTCGGCCAGCCGCGCCTCGGCGGGCGTGTCGCAATTCGCGCGGATGCCGATATCCCGCCGCTCGTCCGCCCAGGCCAGCAGCGTGCCCAGCGCCGGATCCATCGATGGCTGCAACAGCGGCACGGCGCCCGCGATCAGCTGCCCGGTCGAGCCGTCCAGCGTCACTTCCTCGCCCTCGCGCAGGACCAGGCCGGTCGGCGCGGTCAGGGTGCCGGCCTTGCGGTCCATCACGAGGTCGCTGGCCCCGACGACGCAGGGCAGCCCCAAGCCGCGCGCGATGACGGCGGCGTGGCTGGTGACCCCACCCCGCTTGGTCAGGATGCCGACCGAGGCATGCATGCCAAGGACATCGCCGGGCGTCGTCTCGCGCCGCACGAGGATGCAAGGCTCGTCCCGCGCGGCGGCGGCCTGCGCGGCGGCCGCGGTGAAGACCAGCCGCCCGGTGGCCGCGCCGGGGGACGCGGGGATCGCGGTCGTCACTGGCGTGACCTGCGCCTCGGGATCGATCTGCCGGTGCAGCACGTCCAGCAGGCTGCGCGGCGTGACGCGCAGCACGGCCTCGGGTTCGGGGATGATGCCGTCGGTGGCCAGCGCCACGGCGATGCGCACCGCGGCCCGGGCGCTGCGTTTCACCCGCACCGCGTCGAGGATGTTCAGACGTCCGTGGGACACCGTGAACTCGATCTGCATCTCCTCGCGCAGGCGGGCGCGGCAGAGCGCCCCGTGCTCCTGCAGCGCGGCGAAGATTTCCGGCGCGCGATCTTCCAGCGACGGGCCGCGCGGATCGCGGGTCAGGTAAAGCGCGGGTACGTTGTCCAGAAGCGCCTCGCGCCCCTGGCTCTGGTTCAGGTAGCGGCCGGTGACCTGCGGCTGGCCCTCGGACGAGCTGACGAACTGGATCACGCCCGAGCCGGACTCGCCCCGCTCGCAATCGCCCACGCCCAGCACCATCTGCTGCACGACAAGGCCCAGCCCCGCGTCGGCGGGCGCGCCCCGCGCCTCGCGCAGAAGCCGCGCGGTCGCCCCGTCCCACGCCAGCGCCATGGCGCCCAGCACTGCGCGCAGCTGGGTGCCCGGATCCTGCGGGAACGGCTCGTCCATGGCGTCTTCGTAGGCGCGCAGCAGATCCGCGACGCTGGCCCGCCCGGTGAAGATACCGGGGTCGAGCCGGGCGACGTGCAGCGCGTAGGACTGGATGAACCGGGCGTAGACCGCGTCCGCCGCCGCCGCGCCGATGCTGCCGCGCAGCATTTCGTGGACCCGGTCGGTCATCCCGATATTCAGCACGGTGCTGGGTCCGCCCCAATCGGGCTGCGCGGTCGAGGGCCGCACGGACACCAGCGGCAAGTCCGGGTCCATCCGGCCGAAAATCGCATCGAAATCGAGGGTTTGGCCGGATTTCAGGGCCGACACGCTGCGAAAGTCGATGGCCTCGGTCCGCGGAACCGGCAGACCCAGCCGCACCAGCCGCTGCAGGCATTTGGCCCGCCCCCCGTGGGCATTCACGCGAATGTTCGCGGTGGGCGTGATCTCGGTCACGCCCGGGAAGCGGTGATCTTGCTGCACTGCGGCACTCCTTGACGCCTGAACCTAGGCCGGTGCCCGCACCCGATCAAGCCGCCGATCACGACTGTAACAGTTTTTGGACAGTGCCTGTCGGCCAGGCGCGACGGTGCCGCCTACCCCTCGATCCGGGTCAGGTCGGCCACGTCGAGGCAGAGGCGCCGGATCCGGCTGAGCAGGTTCAGCCGGTTGCGCCGGACCACCTGCGCGTCGGCATTGACCTGCACCGCCTCGAAAAACGCGTCGATGGGCGCGCGCAGCTGGGCCAGCGCCCCCATGGCCGCGCCGAAATCCTCGGCCTGCATCGCAGCGTCGATCCGCGGGCCTTCCGCGTCCAGCGCGGCGAACAGCGCGCGCTCCTCGTCGGTCTCGGCGAATTTAACGTCGGCGCCGAAGCTGTACTCGACGCCGTCCTTCTCCTCGGCCTGGGTCAGGATGTTGTTGGCCCGCTTGAACCCCTGCAGCAGGTTCTCGCCGTCGTCGGTCTTCAGGAAGTCCGCCAGCGCACGGGCCCGCTTGACCAGCAGCGTCAGGTCGTCGGCGCCGTCCATGGCAAGGCAGGCGTCGATCACGTCGTGGCGGATCCCCTCGTCGCGCAGGTGGACCTTCAGGCGGTCGTGGAAGAAGGACAGGAGGTCAGCCGCTATCTCATGCACCGCGGGGAAGACCGTCGACACCCCTCCAAGATTCACAAACAGCACGTCGCCTCGCGACAAAGCATTATTCAGATCATTCTGACTTCTGATCTTCTGCGTCAGCGTCTGAGGCGTCTCTTCGCCATCGGGCGTGCTGTAATTTCCACCCGTTGGAACGTCTGCGAAGAGGAATCCTCTCTCACACAGAGAGAGAGCCAGCTTTTCGTATGAGACAGACACGAGACTCCGCAAACGGAGCTCAGTATCATTGCTCAACACCAACCGGATCACCCCCAACGCGGCGCGGCGCAGAGCGAAGGGGTCCTTCGAGCCGGTGGGCTTTTCGTCGATGGCCCAAAACCCCGTAAGCTTGTCGATTTTCTCGGCCAGCGACACGGCGACCGAGACCGGCGCGGTGGGCACGGTGTCGGACGGGCCCAGGGGGGCATAGTGCTCGGCCACCGCATTGGCGATGGCGGCGGAGAACCCGGCCTCGAGCGCGTAGTAGCGGCCCATCACGCCCTGCAATTCGGGGAACTCGTAAACCATCTCGGACACGAGGTCGGCCTTGGCGATGCGGGCCGCCTGCTCGGCCGCCTGCTCGGCCGCCTCCGGATCGGCACCGACGCTGGGCGCCAGTTCGCGCGCCAGCGCGGCGATGCGCGCCACGCGGTCGGCCTCGGTCCCCAGCTTCGCGTGGAAGGTCACGTCGGCCAGCGCGTCGATCCAGGGCTGCATCTTCGCATCGCGCGCCACGCGCAGGTCGTTCTGCCAGAAGAACGCCCCGTCGGCGAGCCGCGCGGACAGCACCCGGCGGTTGCCCGACAGGATCGTCGCGCCGTCATCGGCGGTCTCGCGGTTGGCCACGGTGATGAACCGGGTGATCTGCCCGGACTTCGGATCGCGGACCGAGAAGAACTTCTGATGCTCGCGCATCGAGGTCTGAAGCACCTCGGGCGGCAGGTCCAGGTAGGCCTCGTCGATCTTGCCCATGAGCACGACGGGCCATTCCACCAGCCCCGCGACCTCGGACAGAAGGCCCCGGTCCTCGACCACCTCGAGCCCGGCGGCGAAGGCCATGTTGGTGGCGTCGTTCCAGATCGCGTCCGCGCGCTCTTCCGGGTCCAGCACGACCTTGGCGCGCTTCAGCTTGGCAGCGTAGTCCTCGAACCCGGTGACGCGGATCTCGCCCGGCGCCATGAAGCGGTGGCCCTCGGTCACGTCGCTGGCGGTGATACCGTCGACGGTGAGCGGCACGACCTCTGCCCCGTCCTCACGCGACAGGATGCACAGGATCCGGTGCAGCGGCCGCACCCAGCGCAGGGTCCCCGCGCCCCAGCGCATGGACTTGGGCCAGGGGAAGTTGCGGATCGTGTCTTCCAGCACCTCGGCCACGATCTCGGCCGCCGGGCGGCCCGGCCGGTCGATCACGGCGAAATAGACCTGTCCCTTCTTGTCGTCGCGCACTTCCAGATCCTCGCGCGCCACCCCCGCGCCGCGCAGGAAGCCCTCGATCGCCTTGTCGGGCGCGCCCACCTTCGGGCCCTTCCGCTCCTCGCGGGTGTCGGGCGAGCGGTCCAGCACGCCTTCCAGTGCCAGGGTCAGGCGGCGCGGCGTCGCGAAGGCGCCCGCATGGGAATAGGTCAGCCCCGCCTCGACCAGCCCGTCGGTGACACGCTGGCGCAGATCCTGGGCCGCACGGGCCTGCATCCGGGCGGGGATCTCCTCGGAGAAGAGTTCGATCAGAAGGTCGGGCATGGGGACTCTTGCTTGCAAGTATGGATCGGCCGGGGCGTGCGTCGGGCCCGGCGGGAAGGGTGCGAAACGGCCGCCCCAAGGGCGGCGGGTCGGGCGCGGCCCGGACGCGGCGCAGGTGAATTCTGAACGGCTACCCCAATCACTGGAACTGCTCCAGCGGCGGGCATTCCTCGCCGATCACCGTGCCGTCATAGGCCTTTTCGCCGCAATTGTTCAGCTGGTGCCAGACGAAGCCGCGCCCGTCCGGCAGGATCGCCACCACCCGGTCGGCGCCGTAGGCGATATTCTTCTGCGCCAGGAACGTGTCGCCCTGCCCGTCGGCCAGCGCCGCGCCGATGGCGTCGGCGTCGAAGCAATCGAACCAGCCGGGCGCGTTCAGCGGCGGGGCATCCACGCGCTCGAACCGGGCGCGCGCCTCGTCGACCGACAGGGTGGTGTCGAAGCAGGCGCGGAACCGGATGGGCGAGGAATTGGCGTCGATGGCCTGGATCCCGCCGGCCGGGATCGGCTCGGCGCTGTCGCCGCCCCGGGGGACCAGCGCGATCTGCGACGCAGGCAGGTCGACCTCGTCGTAGAAATGATAGACCTGCAGGTAATAGACCGACGCGGCCACCACGATGCCGGTCAGCACGATCGCCACGGTCAGGATCTTTCCGATCATGCCGCGTGACCACCCGCCGCCGTTTGCAGGAAGGCATCGGCGCACATCTTGGTCAGCGCGCGCACGCGGCCGATATAGGCCTGCCGCTCGGTGACCGAGATCACGCCGCGCGCATCCAGCAGGTTGAAGACGTGGCTGGCCTTGATCGCCTGGTCGTAGGCGGGCTGCGCCATGACGATGTGGCGGCCCGTCTTGGGGTCATCGGCGGGCGCGGCCAGGATGCGGGCGCACTCGGCCTCGGCATCCTTGAAATGCTGCAAAAGCGTCTCGGTGTCGGCCACGTCGAAGTTCCAGCGGGCGTATTGCGCCTCGGCCTCGCGGAAGACGTCGCCATAGGTCAGCGGGATCGGGCTGTCGGGCGGGTTGAACGGCATGGCGTTGCCGTCATCGTAGCCCAGCACGTACATCGCCAGACGCTCCAGCCCGTAGGTCAGCTCGCCCGAGACGGGGTGGCAGTCGTGGCCGCCCACCTGCTGGAAGTAGGTGAACTGGCTGACTTCCATGCCATCGCACCAGACTTCCCAGCCCAGGCCCCAGGCGCCCAGGGTCGGGCTTTCCCAGTCATCCTCGACGAAACGGATGTCGTGCAGGTCGGTGTCGATGCCGATGGCCTTGAGCGAACCGAGGTACAATTCCTGCAGATCGGGGGGCGACGGTTTGATGATCACCTGGAATTGATAATAGTGCTGCCAGCGGTTGGGGCTGTCGCCATAGCGTCCGTCGGTGGGACGGCGCGACGGCTGCACGTAGGCCGCCGACCACCGCGTCGGCCCCAGCGCGCGCAGGGTGGTCGCCGGGTGGAAGGTGCCCGCGCCGACCTCCATGTCGTAAGGCTGAAGCACGGCACAGCCGGCCTCGGCCCAGTAGGATTGCAGGGCCAGGATGATGTCCTGAAAGCAGCGCGGCTGGCTCATCTTCGCGGTCCTTCGCGGATGGGGTCGGAAAGCGCGCCTTGCATAGGCAGATGGGCAACAATGGTCAATCACGCCCCTTGACGCGTCTCCGTTTTCTTGACCTTCCGCACGCAATCGCAATTGCTATCAACAACCGTCCCCGGCCGCGGGGCCAGACCAGAAATTTGGAAGATCGATGACGTTCTTGACCCGTGCCAGCTGGGCCGCCGCCCTGTCCATCATCCTGACCCATGGAACCGCCGCCCAGGCCCAGGACGCCTGGATCCAGATCGAGGCGCAGTCGGGCCCGACCGCCGCCGAACGCGCCGCGGCGGGATACGCGCAGGAGCTGGACCAGGTCGCGGGATACCGGCTGGGCGCGACCAACTGGTACGCCATCGTGCTGGGCCCCTTCTCCGAGCAGCGGGCCGACAGTCTGCGGCGGGAACTGCGGGCCGCCCGCGCCATCCCCGCCGACAGTTTCGTGACCGACGGCGCCGCCTTCCGGGCGCAATACTGGCCGCCCGACGCCGAGGCCGGGACCGGCACGCCCGAGCCCGCCTTCCCCGAGCCCGTCACGACCGAGGATCTCGCCGCCGCGCCCGAAGCTGTCCCGGACCCCCGGGCCGAGCCCGAGAGCCTCGAGATCACCGCCCCGCCCGAGCCGGACGAGACGCGGGCAGAGGCCCTGCAATCCGAGCGTGACCTGGACGGACAGGCCCGGCGTGACCTGCAAATCGCCCTGCAATGGGCCGGGTTCTACGACGCGGGCATCGACGGCGCCTTCGGGCGCGGCACCCGCAGCGCCATGGCCGAATGGCAGGCGGCGCGCGGCTATCCCGACACGGGCGTGCTGACCACGCGCCAGCGCGCCGCGCTGATCGCCGAATACAACGCCGTGCTCGACGGGCTCGACTTCCGCGCGGTGACCGATGGCACCGCCGGGATCACCGTGAAGATGCCGACCGCGCTGGTGGAGTTCGACAGCTACGAACCGCCCTTCGCCCATTACGGCCCGACGGATCCGGACGGCACCCACAAGGTCCTGCTGATCAGCCAGCGCGGCGACCGCGCCGAGTTGCACGGCCTGTTCGACATCATGCAGACGCTCGAGATCGTGCCCACCGACGGCCCCCGCGAGAAGCGCGATCGCGGCTTCAGCCTGACTGGCGAGGGCGAGGATTTCATCTCGCAGACCGAGGCACGGCTGGAGAACGGCAACGTGAAGGGCTTCACCCTGATCTGGCCCACCGGCGACGAGGAACGCCGCCGCCGCGTGCTGGACGAGATGATCGACAGCTTCGAGACCGACGCCGCCGTGGTGATGGACGACATCGTGGGCGAGCCGGGCGAGAACCAGAGCGTCGACCTGCTGGCCGGCCTGGAAATCCGCCGCCCCGAGATCGTGCGCTCGGGCTTCTACGTCAGCCGCCGGGGCGAGGTCCTGACCACGTCAGACGTGGCGCAGGGCTGTAGCGAGATCACGCTGAACAACGACGTGGGCGCCACCCCCGTGGCCGTGGACGAGGAACTGGGCCTGGCGCTGCTTGAGCCGTCGCAGCCCCTCGCCCCCCGCGCCCATGCCGCGCTTCAATCCTCGGTCCCGCGGCTGAACTCGCGCGCCGTGCTTGCCGGCTACAGCTTCGACGGCGCCCTGGGCGCGCCCTCGATCAGCTACGGCGAGCTGGCCGATATGCGCGGCCTGAACGGCGAAGAGGACGTGAAGCGATTCCGCCTTCCCAACCGGCCCGGCGACGCGGGCGGCCCGGTCATGGACGAAAGCGGCGCGGTGCTGGGCCTGCTGCGCGCCAGTGCCGGCGCCGAGGACCGGTCGCTGCCCGACGACGTGGCGCTGGCCGCCGACGTGGACACGATCCTGGCCTTCCTCGACGGCACGGATGTCACGCCGACATCCGCCACGTCCACGGCCACCCTGCCCCGCGGCCAGCTCGAGCGGCGCGCGACCGACATGACGGTGCTGGTGGGCTGCTGGAAATGACGCGCGCGGCGGGCTGATCCCCGCCGCGGTCACTCGTCCGACGGATCGCCCAGAATGGCACGCATGAGCGGGCTTTCAGCGTCGCGCAGCCCGTCGATCACGTCGAAATGGTGCCGCCCCTCGTCGACATGCAGCCCGACGCCCCAGGCCGCGGCCAGCCACCGCGCCTGGTCGAGGAAGGCCGGGCGTTCGTCGCCGCCGACCCAGACGGTCATCGGCACGTCCAGCCCCCGCGACAGCAGGGCCGGGCTTTCGCTATGCGCTTCGCGCTCGGTCAGGCCGAGATCGTCGTTCATGGTGGTGTCGATCAGCGGCCGCAGGTCCGACACGGGCGAGATCGGCACGCAGCCCTCGATCCGATCGGCGATGGCGCTGGGCAGCATGGCGTCGCCGCACAGCATCCGCGACACCAGGTGCCCCCCCGCCGAGTGGCCCACCAGCCGCAGGGGTCCGGGCACCGCGTCCCCGATCACGCCCAACGCCTGGGCGATCTCGCGGGTGATCTGCGAAATCCGTGCCTCGGGCGCAAGGGTGTAGCCGGGCATCGCAACGGCCCAGCCCGCGTCCAGCCCGCCCGAGGCGAAGGCAGACCAGGTCCGCGGATCGAAGCGGCGCCAGTAGCCCCCGTGCACGAACACGATGCAGCCCTTGGGCGGATCCTCGGGCATGAACAGGTCGAAGACCTGCCGCGTGTTGTCCCCGTACGAGAAATTGACCAAGGCCCGGGCCCCCAGCGCAAGGCGGAACGCCTCGGCCTCGGCCGCCCAACGTGGGGGATAGGCCTCGGCGCCCGGGATGTGTCCGCTGTTGTCGTAGGCATCGTCGTTGGTCATGCGCGCTCCGCTGGGATGGTTCGCCCCACCCTGCGCGCATCATGTGTCACTTGCCAATGCGAAAAGGCCGCCCGGGTGGGGCGGCCTTCAGTCTCGGCGATATTGCCGCGATCAGACCTCGGTAGTCTCGACCGCGCGGCCGTTCACGGTGTCGCCGCGCGAGATCTCGATCTGGCGGGGCTTCAGCGCCTCGGGTACTTCGCGCACCAGGTCGATATGCAGCATGCCGTTCACGTGGGTCGCGCCGGTGACGCGGACGTGGTCGGCCAGGGCGAAGCGACGCTCGAACGCACGGGTGGCGATGCCGCGGTGCAGGTAGGTGCGGCCAGCGTCTTCCTGGGCCTTCTTGGCCGACACGATCAGGGCGTTCTCACGCTGCTCGACCGACAGTTCGGCATCGGTGAACCCGGCCACGGCGATCTGGATCTGCCAGGCGTCGTCGGCGGTCTTCTCGATGTTGTATGGCGGGTAGGTCTGCGGGCCGCTGGTGTCGGACATGACACGGTTCATCAGGTCGGCCATCTGGTCGAAACCGACGGTGGCGCGGTGCAGCGGGGCAAGGTCGAAGTTACGCATCTGGGTCATCCTTTTCTCAAGCGATAACAATCGAGTGCCATCCCATTGCGGCGGGACTGGCGGAAGATCCGGACCCGTTTTCGGCATCCGGTATCGCATATTTGGGAAGAGGATTCGGCCCGTTCAAGACCTCTCGATGCGCAAGGACGCGCTAGTTCGACAGGCCCGATCCGGGCTTGAGGAACTTGGCCGAGCCCATCGACCGCGCCTCGGCCGCGCCCATGCGCAGCACCTTCGGCGCGGGCTTGTGGAACACGCCGTCGCCGCGTTCGAGCTCGGCCTGCATGACGCGGAAGGGCTGGGCCAGGTCGGTGCCGATCGAGACCTTCTGCTCGCCCAGCTCGGCCTTGGCGCTGACGACCGAGACGAGCGCGGGCCGCGCCTGGTCGTCGAAGGTCAGGATCGGCGCGCCGGAGGCGCCGAAATCCACGTTGCAGCTGGTGATGAGCGCCCCGTCCTGCCGGTTCAGCACGTGGCAGACCTCTTGCAGGCTGGGCCGTTCCGAGCGGTCGAACTGGTAGCTCACCACCCCGATACGTCCGCCCATGCGCGGATCCTGACCAAGGGGCAACGGGACCACGACCTCGGGCGCCACGGCGTGATCCAGCTCGACCAGGGCCAGGTCGTTGGCAAGATCCACGAGGGCCGTTTCGCCGTAGGCATAATCGGGATGCACGACCGCCCGCCGCGCGCGGCGATGCGCCTCGGGCCGACCGTCGCGCAGGCCGGCCTGGAACACGATATCGGCGATGTCGTGGCGGGCGCCCGTATGGACGTCGTAAAGACAATGTCCCGCCGTCAGCACGATCTGCGGCGTCACCAGCGTGGCGGTGCAGAACTTGCCGTTGCCCAGCTCCAGCCGACCGATGGCGGCGAAGGCCCCGGCATCGTCGCGGCTGGCCAGCTCGCGCAGCGCGTCATCGTCCAGCGCCAGGGCCCCCTGCCCGGCAAGGCAGATCGCGGCGGCGGCAAGGGCGGATTTCAGAAGGCGGCGCATGGGGGCGGCTCCGGCTGGGGTCATACCGGCCCGAAGCTAGGACGCCGCGGCGGCGCCAATATGGTTGAACCGCACCCGTTTCAGGGCAGCGCCGCCGCGCTTTCGCCCGATTTCGCCCGGGCCGGCAGCCCGTCGCCCAGCTTGGCGGGGCGCGGGCCGCCCAGCGCCCAGTCGATCAGCTCGACCGTGTGCACCACCGGCACCTCGGCGCCGCCGGCCAGCTGCATCATGCAACCGATATTGCCCGCCGCGATGACCTGCGGGTCCTTGTCGTGCAGGGTCTTCAGCTTCCGGGTCTTCAGCTCTTTCGAGATCTCGGGCTGCATCAGGTTGTAGGTGCCCGCCGAGCCGCAGCACAGGTGGCTGTCGCGCGGCTCGACCACCTCGAACCCGGCGCGCTTCAGCAGGGTCTTGGGGTGGGTCTTGATCTGCTGGCCATGCTGGAGCGAACAGGCCGCGTGATAGGCCACGCGGATCGGACCATTGCCCGCCGGACGCGGGTCCGTCGCGTCGGTGCCGGCGATGTCCATGCGCGCCTCGTTGACCGAGAACGCGGCGTCGAAGGCGGCCTCGTCCGGCAGCAGCTTCATCAGGATCTCGCTCACATCCATGGCCTTGGCGCTGATCTCGGCGGCCTGTTCGGCCACGGGATCGTTGCGCAGCATGTGGCCGTAATCCTTCACCGTGGTGCCGCAGCCCGAGGTGTTGATCACCACCGCGTCCAGGCCGCCCGCATCCTTCACGCCCATCCAGGCCGCGATGTTGCGCTTGGCGGCGGCGTGGCTGTCGTGCTCGCGGCCCATGTGGTGGACCAGCGCGCCGCAGCAGCCCATGCCCTTGGCCACCACGACCTCGCAGCCCAGGCGGGTGAGCAGGCGGATGGTCGCGTCGTTGATGTCGGTGTCCAGCGCCTTCTGCGCGCAGCCGGTCAGCAGCGCCACGCGCATCTTCGTCTCACCCTTCGCTTGGAAGGTCTGCGGATCGTCGTTGCGGCTGGGCGACGGGATGCGCTTCGGCGCCATGTCCAGCATCGCGCGCAGCCGCACGTCGGGCATCCACCGCGCGAACGGCCGCCCGAGTTTCGCACCCAGCAGCGCCAGCCGGAACCGGCCCGGATAGGGCAGCACCGCCGCCAGCAGCCGCCGCAGCGCCCGGTCGCGCCAGGGCCGCTTGTAGGTTTCCTCGATATGGGCACGCGCATGGTCGACAAGGTGCATGTAATGCACGCCCGACGGGCAGGTGGTCATGCAGGCCAGGCAGGACAGGCAGCGGTCGATATGCTTCACGGTCTTCTCGTCCGCGGGGCGGCCCGATTCCAGCATGTCCTTGATCAGGTAGATCCGCCCGCGCGGGGAATCGAGCTCGTCTCCCAGCACCTGGTAGGTCGGGCACGTGGCCGTGCAGAACCCGCAATGCACGCAGGCGCGCAGGATCTCGTTGCTGCGCGCGGTGGCGGGATCGGCCAGTTGTTCGGGGGTGAAGGTGGTCTGCATTTCAGCTCGTCGATTGGGTCATGAGGCCGGGATTGAGGATCCCGCGCGGGTCGAACTTGGCGCGCAACCCGTCGGCGATGGCGGCCAGCGGCGCGGGTTCGGGCGCGAAACGGCCCAGCCGGGCGTGGGTCTCGGGCGCGGCGCGCAGAAGGGTCGCGTGGCCGGGAATGTCCTTCAGCGCCGCGCGCAGGTCGGTGCCCGGCTTGACGGCGGCCCAGACCAGGCCGCCGGCCCAGTCCATGACCAGTCGCGCGTCGGGCAGCGCGGCGGCAACCCGCGCGCCGTCGGACGGCTTGACCGACACGCGCCAGACATCGCCCGGCGCGTCGGCCAGCGCGCGCGCGTCGCGGATGTCGGCCCAGGGGCCGGGGCCCTCGTCCATAACGATGTCGCCATAGGGCGCCAGCAGATCGCGCAGGCGTCCGGCGCGATACGCGACCGAGGCCTCGAAGCCTTCCACGCGCAGGTGGGTCTTCGGCGTCTCGCCCGGCAGGTGCGCGGCGGCCGAGACCTCGAAGGGCGATCCCATCGCGGCGGCCATGGCCTTGATGGCGGTGTCGACGTCCAGCCCATTCAGCGTCAGCGTCGTCGTCGCCTCGACCCCCGGCAGGACCTTGAAGCTGACCTCGCTCAGCACGCCCAGGGTGCCGTGGCTCCCCGCGAGCAGCTTGACCAGGTCGTAGCCGGTGACGTTCTTCATCACCCGGCCGCCGTTCTTGATGATCGTGCCGCTGCCGTCGACGAACCTCACGCCGATCAGGCTGTCGCGGCAGGCACCGGCGACCACGCGGCGCGGGCCGGACGCGTTCACGGCAACCGCACCGCCGATGGTCGGCGTGCCCTCGGTGCCCAGCAGCGCGCGATGATCCATGGGCTCGAAGGCCAACCGCTGGTTCTCGGCGGTCAGCGCCTCTTCGATCTCGGACAGCGGCGTGCCGGCGCGGGCGACCAGGGTCAGCGCCCCGGGCTCGTAAAGGGTGATGCCGGTCAGGCCCGTCGTTTCCAGCACCTCGCCGACCACGGGTCCAGCCGCACGGGTGCCGCCGCCCCGCAGGTGCAGCGCGCCAGTCGCCGCGCGCACGGCCTCGGCCAGGTCGGCCTCGCTCTCGGGTCGTATCGCCAACGGCTCCTCCCTCGTCACTCTCTCCCCAATGCCACAGAGGCGCGGCGGATGCCACGCCCCCCGCCGTGCGCCGCTGTTTCTCCTCCGCGAAGCCGGGGACGAGACGCCCCCTGCCCCGCGCTGTTGCTCAACGGGCCGGACGCCCCGGATCCGACCTCGGTTCTTTCGGGAATGTCCCGAGTTCGGAAATGCGATACCCGCCCGGATAGGTGGGGCGCTTGCGGGCCGTGATGAGGCGTGGCCGCCTGCGGCCGGGCAACCAGCGCAGAAGCGTCGCCCTGGCGCCCAGGCCCGCGGTGACCAGTCGCTGAAGCCACGGCGGCGGGCTTGGGAAGCCCATGGCGGCCCGCAGCGGCGGATCGCACATGGCGTGGACCGCCGGACGCCCGAACGGCACCAGCCACCCGGGCAGGTAGAAGGACAACAGAAGGTCCCGGGTGGCCTCGCCGATCTCGGCGTTGCTGTCGGCGTAGCGGAAGTGGGCGTTTTCGTAGGCGCGGCCGTAGGCGTCGAAGGCCGCGAAATCCTCGGGGATGCCTTCGATCCCCATCCGCCGGCCAAGAGCGCGATGATAAGTCGTCCAGGCCGCGCGCTCCTTCCGCGTCATCGACCGGCGCCCGAACCGGTCGAGCCATCTCGGCGGCTCGACCACGAAGGTCGTCAGAACGTACAGCATGTCGGCGTTCGGTATCCGGTAGTGCCCGTGCATCTCGTTGATCCGGTCCAGCGCCGCCCGTCCACGCGCGCTGTCCTGGCCGTTCTCGCTGATTTCCGACAGCAGAAGCTCGGTGTCGTCGTAGCGTTTCCGGGTGTCCCGGCGAAAGGCGCCCGTGCGGGACAGCAGGCCGGAAATCGAGGGCACGGCGTAAGTCCGGAACAGCGCGAATTCGAGCGCCTTCTCGATATCCCAGGCGAACTCGCAGGTTCCCAGCAGGAAGACGATTCGCTCGTAGTCCCGCGTGGGATCCAGCCCCTCGATCTCGTCGGACCAGCGCGACATGGGCATACCTCGGGCGAACAGACAGGCTCAACCCAGCATGGGGTCAGCCCCGCGGGAAAATCAATGCGCCGCGTCTTCGCGTTTCACCGCCCGGCGCCGACCACAACGCCGAGCCAAGGGCCTTGGGGCCGAGCCTACTCGGCCGCCACCCGCCGCGAGGCGGTCACCGACAGCGGGAACACCTTGGCGGGGTTCAGCAGCCAGGCGGGGTCGAACACGTCCTTCACGCGCAACTGCGCCTCGAGATCCTCGGGGGCGAACTGCGCTTCCATCAGGTCGCGCTTTTCCACGCCCACGCCATGTTCGCCGGTCAGGCAGCCGCCGACCTCGACGCACAGGCGCAGGATGTCGGCGCCCAGCGCCTCGGCCTTGTCCAGGTCGCCCGGCTTGTTGGCGTCGAACAGAATCAGCGGATGCATGTTGCCGTCGCCCGCGTGGAACACGTTGGCCACGTCCAGGCCGTATCCCTGCGACAGTTCGCGGATCTTGCCCAGGACCTTGGGCAGCTCGCTGACCGGGATGGTGCCGTCGAGGCAGATGTAGTCGTTGATCTGCCCCATCGCCCCGAAGGCCGACTTGCGGCCCAGCCAGATGCGCGCCGATTCCTCGGACGACTTGCTCTCGCGCAGCTCGACGGGGTCATGGCCGCGCGCGATCTGGCCGATGAGCCCCAGCTGGTTGTCGATCTCGGCATCCGACCCCTCGACCTCGACGATGAGCAGCGCCTCGCAATCGGGATACCCCGCGCCGGCGAAGGCTTCGGTCGCACGAATGCAGGGCCGATCCATGAACTCGATCGCCACGGGCAGCACGCCCGCCTTGATGATGTCGCTGACGCACTGGCCCGCGACCTCGTTCGAATCGAACCCGATCAGAACGGGGCGCGCGCCCTCGGGCTTGGGCAGGATGCGCAGGGTCGCCTCGGTCACGACGCCCAGCTGCCCCTCGCTGCCGCAGATCACGCCCAGCAGGTCATAGCCCGCCGCGTCCAGGTGCGCGCCGCCGATCTCGGTCACGGTGCCGTCCATCAGCACCATGGTCACGCCCAGCAGGTTGTTGGTGGTCACCCCGTATTTCAGGCAATGCGCCCCGCCCGAGTTCATGCCGATATTGCCCGCGATCGCGCAGGCCAGCTGCGACGACGGGTCGGGGGCGTAGAACCAGCCGTCCTCTTCCACCGCGCCGGTGACGCTGAGATTGGTGCGCCCGGTCTGCACGCGGATGTAGCGGTCGTCGTAATTGGTCTCGATCACCTCGTTCAGCCGCGCCACGCCCAGGATCACGCAATCTGCGGTGGGCAGCGCGCCCCCCGCCAGCGACGTGCCCGACCCGCGCGGCACCACGGGGATCCCCTCCTCGTGGCAGACCCGCAGCACCGCGGCGACCTCGTCGGTCGAGGCAGGCAGCACGGCGGCCAGCGGCGGGCACTTGTAGGCGGTCAGCGCGTCGCATTCGTAGGCGCGGGTCTCGTGCGGCTCGTGGATGACGGCGTCCTCGGGCAGAACCTGCAACAGGCGGCGCACGATGCGGGCCTTGCGCGACACGATCGTGGCGTCGGGTGTGGGCATTTCCATGGCGGGTCCTCCTTCCGTCGAACATGGAGGTCCGTCCCGGCAGAGGCAAGATGTCGTGATCGCGCACCTTGCCGCTTGCCGCGTCGCGCCCGCTGCCCGCAGCATGGGCCTGTGCCATTACGCCGTGAGCCGCCACGATGACCCCCATGATGTCCATCGAAGTTTTCATGCTGCTGGGGCCGGCGGACATCGTCGCGCTGGCCCTGCTGGGCACGACCTGGATCGCCCTGGGCTGGTGGATCGAACGGCCGTCCGGGACGCGGCCGTCGGTGTCCGACATCATGCGCGCGTATCGACACGACTGGATGGTGCAGATGATCGACCGCGAAAGCCGCATCTTCGACCAGGCCGTGGTCGATGCGCTGCGGCAGGGCACGTCCTTCTTCGCCTCGACCTGCGTGATCGCCATTGGCGGCGTGCTGGCGCTCATCGGCAACGCCGAGAGCCTGCAGGTGGCCGCCGCCGACCTCCAACGCGGCAACATCCCCACGGTGGTCTGGCAGGTACGCATGGCGCCCGTGGCGCTGTTCCTGACCTTCGCCTTCCTGAAGTTCGTCTGGTCCAACCGGCTGTTCGGCTACTGCCTGATCGTCATGGCGGCCGTGCCCAACGACCCCGGGGCCGCGCTGTGCCGCACCCGCGCCCGCCAGGCGGCCGACCTTAACATCGCGGCGGCGCGGACCCTGAACGGCGGGCTGAGGGCCATGTATTTCGGCCTCGCCTCGCTCGCCTGGTTGCTGGGGCCGCTGTTCCTCGTGCTGGCCACGCTCGGCACCGGCTGGATCGTCTGGAGCCGCGAGTTCGCGTCGCGACCGCGCGACATTTTGATGGGCGGGTCCTGATGCCGCCGCCCGTGCACCGTGTTAGAGGAAGGTCATGAAACATGTTCTTTTGGGCTTTATTGCCCTGCTTGTCCCGCTGGCCGCCACCGCCGATCCCGCCCGGATCGAAGGCGCGAAGGCCAAACCCGGCAATGACGGCTGGACCGTCTCGGTCACCCTGCGCCACGCCGACACGGGTTGGGAGGATTACGCCGATGGCTGGCGGGTCGAACTGCCCGACGGCACCGTACTGGCGACCCGCGTGCTGGCCCATCCCCACGTGACCGAACAGCCTTTCACCCGGTCGAAAACCGGCATCGCCGTGCCCGAGGGAACGGACCGGCTGATCATCCGCGCGCGGACCAAGACGGAGGGCTGGGGCGACAGCACCCACGAGATGACCCTGGACTAGGCCCGGCGCGCGCCCGCAGCGGTCGCGTCAGTGGAAGAACACCCCGCCATCCACCACCAGCGTCTGGCCGGTGACGCTGTCCGCGCGGCAGAACTGCACGACCTGCGCCGCGACATCGTCCAGCGACGTGGTCCGGCCCAGCACCGATTGCGACCTGAACCCGTCGACGAAGGCGTCGGGGATGCCCTTGGTCAGCTCGGTTCCCTCCATCAGGCCCGGCGCCACGCAGTTCACGGTGACATCAGGCGCCATCGCCACGGCAAGGCAGCGGGTCAGCTGGATCACGCCGGCCTTGCCGACCGACTGCGCGATGCTGGCGCCCATGGGTTTCATCCCGGCCATGGCCGACACGTTGACGATTCGCCCGCGCCCCGACGCCTTCAGGTGCGGCGCAGCAGCACGAGAGACCAACCAGGGCCCGCGCAGGTTGATCGCCATGGTGCGGTCCCACAGCTCGGTCGACAGCGCGTCGAGATCGGGGAACGGCACGGCCTTCGCCATCGCGGCGTTGTTGACCAAGATGTGCAGCCCGCCGAGCGAGCCGACCACCGTTCCCACAGCTTCGTCGATCGCGGTCTGGTCGCCCTGGTCCAGCCGCACGGCGATCGCCTCGCCGCCCTGTCCCGCAATGTCGTCGCACACCCTTTCGGCCCGGTCGCGGCCGTCGAGATAGCCCACGGCCACCCGGGTCCCCGCGTCCGCCAGCGCGCTGCAGACAAGGCGGCCCAGCCCGCCGCTGCCGCCCGTGACCAGGGCGCGCGTTCCGGTCAGATCCATCCTGCCCTCCTGTTCATCCATCTCCGACAGGAAGACTAGCAGATTTCGGGCGATCGCGCGCGGCGCGCAGGCCTGACCCGCTAGCGGCGTCCCTCGCGCAGCCAGGCCCCGAGGCTCAGCATCGCGGCCAGCAGCAGCCAGGCCCAGGCCGGCAGGATCGGCCGCGTCGTGACGTCGGCAGTCAGGTATGCGCCGCGCGGCGTGATACCCAGCCAGCCGCGCCCGGCCGCCGGTCGCCCCTCGCGCACCTGCCGCAGGTCCGGCACGCCCTCGGCAATGTTGCGAATTCCGCCGCGCCGCGCGGCCACCGCCTCTTCGAGCACGGCGCCGGTGGCGACGGTCTGCTCGAACTCGCGCGGGGCCGAGGGGCCCAGCGCGATCACCGCCTCCTGGTCCCCTTCGGCGAGGCGATACAGCCCCATCTCGGGCCCGGTGACATCGGCCTGGAACCGGCCCGGTGCGACCTCTTCCATGGGCAGGGTGGTCACGGTCCCGTCCGGCGCCGTCACCTCCAGGTTGCCCACGCTGTCGCCCAGGGTGCGCCGTGTCACCGTCATCGACAGCCCTTCGGCGGTGGCGTCCAGCGCCTCCTCGTCCAGCTCGGGCTCCTTCATCATCCAGTGCGCCAGACGCCGCAGCAGCTCCAGCTGGGGGCCGCCGCCGTCGAAGCCGCGCGACCAGAGCCACGCGTGGTCCGAACCCAGAAGCGCCACGCGTCCCTCGCCCACGCGGTCGAGCACCAGGAGCGGCCCGCCATCCATGCCGGTCATGGCCACCTGCCCGCCCGTGGGATCCAGCTCGATCTGGCGCAGCCAACGGCCCCATTCGGGCTCGGACCCGCCGCCGGTCAGGCCCTGGGTCACCGGGTGCCGGCGGCCCAGCTCGGTCAGTTCGGGCAGGTAAGGCTCCTCGATCACGCGCGAGGTCGGCGCGGCGGGCAGGATCTCGCCCAGCGGCGAGCGATAGAGCGACGCTGCGGTGGCGAAGTCCGGACCCGCCGCGATCAGCACGGCGCCCCCGTCCTCGACGTAGCGGCGGATGTTGTCGAGGTAGAGCGCGGGCAGGATCCCGCGCCGCTGGTAGCGGTCGAAGATGATCAGGTCGAACTCGTCCACCTTGTCCAGGAACAGCTCGCGGGTCGGGAAGGCGATCAGCGACAGCTCGTCCACCGGCACGCCGTCCTGCTTCTCGGGCGGGCGCAGGATGGTGAAATGCACGAGGTCCACGCTGCTGTCGGATTTCAGCAGGTTGCGCCACGTCCGCTCGCCCGGATGCGGCTCGCCCGACACCAGGAGCACGCGCAGCCGGTCACGCACGCCGTTGATCTGCACCACCGCCTCGTTGTTGCGGTCGGTGAGCTCGCCCTCCCCGGTGGCCACGCGGAACTGGATCACGTTGCGCCCGCCATGGGGCAGCGTCACCGGCAGTTCCAGGTCCTCGCCGGTGGGCACGGTGAATTCCACCGGCTCGCCCCCGTCGATGGCGATCTCGAGCGGGACGAGACCCTGTTCGCCCGCGGGGACCGCGCCCTGGTTCTCGACCCGAAGGCGCAGCAGAACCTCTTCGTCGAGGATGGCGAAGGCCGGCGCCGACAGCACGGCCAGCCGCCGGTCCCAGTCGTCCTCCTGCCCCGTCAGCAGCAGGTGCAGCGGCGCGGGCAGGTCCGGCGCGCGGTCGATGTCGTGCAGCCGTCCGTCGCTGATCAGGATGGCCCCCGCCAGCCGCGCGCGCGGCTCCTCGGCCACGGCCTCGGACAGCGCGGTCATGAGCAGCGTGCCGCTGTCGCCCGGCCCGTCGCCCAGCCGCACCACGCGCAGCTCGGTATCGGGCAGCGCGGCGACCTCGGCCTCGATCCGCTCCAGCGCCGCGGCGCTCTGGTCGGGGCGGTCCGACAGGTCCTGCGACGCGCTTTCGTCCACCACGGCCACGATGATGTCGCTCAGCGGCCGGCGATCCTCGCGCTGGAAGGACGGGCCCGCCAGCGCGGCCAGCACGGCAAGACCGGCCAGCCCGCGCAGCCACCAGCCCGACAGCCCGCGCCACAGCGACAGGGCCACCAGCACCGCGACCAGCCCGCCCAGCACCGCCAGCACCACCCAAGGCACCATGGGGTCGAATACGATCTCTCCGCTCAATTCCGCCTGCCCTTCATCTTTCCAAAAATACCTTTCGGGGGTCCGGGGGCAGACAGCCCCCGGGCGTGCCTACTGGCCCAGCCGGTCCAGCAGCGCGGGCACGTGGACCTGGTCGGATTTATAGTTGCCGGTCAGCACGTGCATGATCAGGTTCACGCCGAAGCGCAGGGCGATCTCGCGCTGGCGTTCGCCGGCAAAGCCACGCCCCACCGGGAACAGGCGCTGGCCGCTGTCGTCGATGGCCCAGGCCGCCGCCCAGTCGTTCCCGCCGATCACCACCGGGGTCACGTTGTCGTTGAGGTTGCGGAACGGCATCCCCTCGACCGCCTGCGCGTCGGGCGGCGACGCCTCGACCCAGATGTCGCGCCCGGCGTAACGGCCCGGGAAATCCTGCAGCAGGTAGAAGGTGCGCGTCAGCACGTGGTCGTCCGGCACCGGCTCCAGCGGCGGGATATCCAGCGGCCGGGCCAGTTCCTGCAGCTTGCGGCCCGCCGGCGTCGCCGCGCCGAAGCCCGCCACGTTGGCGTCGCGCGTGTCGAACAGGATCAGCCCGCCGCCGCGCAGATAGGTGTTCAGCTTGGCATAGGCCGCGTCCGAGGGCTGCGGCTGGTCGGCCGTCACCGGCCAGTAGAGGAACGGGAAGAAGGCCAGCTCGTCGGTCTCGAGGTTCACGCCCATGGGCTCCGCCGGCTCGATCGAGGTGCGGGCGAACAGCGTGCGCGACAGACCCGTCAGGCCCGCGCGCGCCAGTTCGTCCAGGTCGGAATTGCCGGTCAGCACGTGGGCCAGCACGACTTCGGAGGTCGCTTCGATGGCAAAGTCCCCCAGCGGTTCGCGCTCGGGGGCCGTGCCGTCCTGCGCGCGCGCCTCGCCCACGGGTAGCAACAGCGCCAGGACCACGGCCGCGGCGCTCGCCCGCGGGCCGGTCAGCCGCCCGGCCAGCCACAGCGCGGCCAGTACGTCCAGCGCCAAGAGGCCCAGCGCGGCGGCCAGCAGCCAGCCCGACAGGTCCCGCTCCTGCGCCACGGCCAGGCCTTCCACGGCCACGTTCGCGGGCCAGCTGGCGGCGGCCAGCTCGGTCTCGGGGCCGATGACGTTCAGCGCGACACGGCGATCCTCGCCCGCGTAAAGGCCGGGCGGCGTCGCGGGCCCCGGCACGCCGCGGGCCAGGTCGGCGCCGGCGACGCCCGGCATCGTGCCCGCCTCGTCCACCTGTCCGAAGGCGGTGACCGCTTCGCTCAGGCTCCAGACCGTGCCCTCCAGCGCGCTGGCATCGGGCCGCGCGGCGCGGGTGCTGACGGCCAGACGCTCCAGCATCGAGACGAACAGGCCGGACAGCGGCAGGCTCGACCACTCGGCATTGGCGGTGACGTGGAACAGCACGACCTGCCCATCGCCCACCCGCTTGCGGGTGACCAGCGGCGTGCCGTCGGTCAGCGACGCGATGGTGCGTTCGCTCAGGTCCGGGTCGGGCTGGGCCACGACCTGCGCCGTCACGGTGACGTCCCCGGGGATCTCGAGCCCGTTGAAGGGCGAGTCCTCGCCGAAGGGGCGCAGGGATTTGGGCTCGCCCCAGCTCATGGCGCCGCCGACGCTGCGCCCACCCGCGCGCAGGCGCACCGGCATCAGGGGATCCTCGGTTTCGCGGCTCAGGTCGCTGCCGGCCACGCGCGGCCCGGCGAACCGCAGCAGCAGCCCGCCGCCCTCGACCCAGTCACGCATCGCGTCGGCCTGCGCCTGCGGCAGCATGGCCACGTCGGCCAGCACGATCACGTCGGGATTGGCCAGCAGGATATCCGACAGGGTGCCCTCGACCAGGTCGGCCACCGGCTCCAGCGCCTGTTCCAGGTAATGGGTCGGCGACAGCAGTTGCAGCCCCTCGCGGTCGTCGCGCCCGGCGATCAGCGCCACCTCGCGCCGCTTCAGGCTGTCATCGGTCAGCGCCACCGCCCCGGCCGAGCGCACGCCGTCGATGGCGAATTGCGTCACGCGGTTGCGCAGCTCGGGCGGCAGGCTCAGCGCCAGGGTGGCCTCGTCCTCGCCCGGGCCGAAGGCCAGCGGTTCGCGCGCCAGCTCGCGTTCGATCCCGCTGGGATCCAGCCCGCGCGCGGTGATCGTCACCTCGGCCCCGCGCCCGGTGGCCGCCCGGCGCGCCGTGACGGCGATGGCGCCATCCTCGAAGGCCGGCGGCGCCAGCCCGTAGATCGGGGACGGCGATTCGAAGACGCGGACCTCCCCGCGATCCTGCAACGCCTCCAGAACGTCGCCACGCCACGGCTGCGCGGTCCCGTCCGACAGCCAGATGGTGTCGAAATCACCGTCGAGGGACGCGGCCCAGTCGGCGGCGCCCTCGGCCTGCCAAGGTTGCGGCGCGAGCCCCGGAAGGGTCTGTGCCCAGTCCGATGCCGCGCGGAACGGCAGGTCGCCCTCGGGCCGGTCGGTCAGCGTGACCAGCGCCACGGGGCGGTTGTCGCGCCCGGCCTCGTCCAGCGCGCGTTCGACCCGCGCCACCCGGCGCGGCCAGTCGCGCGCGTCGGCCCAGCTGCCATCCATCAGCACCAGAAGCGGGCCACTGCCGCCGCTGCGATCCTCGGGGTTCAGCACGGGGCCGGCGAAGCCGACGATCAGGGCGGCCACTGCGAGCGCGCGCAGCAGAAGCAGCCACCACGGCGTCTTGTCGGCCTGGTGTTCGTCGTCGCGCAGGCCCAGCAGCAGCGCGACCCCCGGGAACCGCCGGCGCACCGGCGCGGGCGGCACCGCGCGCAGCAGCAGCCACAGGATCGGCAGCGCCACCAGCCCCAGCAGCAGCCAGGGCGCGGTGAACCCTATGGGCCCCACGATCCACATCAGTGATCACGCTCCAGCGCGCCGTAGATCCACAGAAGGGCGGATTGCGGCGGCGTGTCCGTGTGATGGACCGTGTATTGCCAGCCCGTGGTCCGGCACAGTTGCAAAAGGCGGTCCTTCCGCTCGGCCAGCCGGTCGAGGTAGCGATTGCGCAGCTCGCCCGCCTTCAGGGTCTCGTGGCTGAGCGTGCCGCCCATGGATTCGAAGATCGTGCGCCCGTCGAACGGGAACGCCTCTTCCTGCGGGTCGAGCACCTGCACCAGCACGCCCGAGATCCCGCGATCCGCGGCCTCGAGCAGCGCGCCCTCGACCGGGGTCACGTCGCCCAGGAAGTCCGACAGGAACAGCGCATGCGACCGCGACGGCATCTCGCGCGCCAGCGGCGCACCGTAATCGGGCGGTTGGGCCGCCGCGTCGCCCGCGCCCAGCGCCTGGGCCAGCCGCAGCAGTTGCAGCGACCCGGTGCGCGGCGGCAGGTCGTGGTCGCAGAGCCCCACCCGCTCGCCCCCGTGGCCCAGCAGGATCGCGGTGGCCAGCGCCAGCTCGGCCGCGCGGTCGGACTTGGGGGCCTGGCCCTTCGAGGCGAAGCTCATGGACGCCGACTGGTCCACCCACAACATCACCGACTGCGCGGCCTGCCATTCCTTCTCGCGCACGAAATGCCCGTCCGACCGGGCCGAGCGGCGCCAGTCCACGCTGCGCGCCGCGTCGCCGGGAATGGCGGGGCGGTATTGCCAGAACTCGTCGCCCTGCCCCGGGCGCCGCCGCCCGTGGCTGCCCAGCATGACCGTCCGCGCCAGGTGCTGGGCACCCGCCAGCAGCGCCGGCAGCGGACCGGCCAGCGTCTCGGCGCGGGATCTGAGGGCGGCGGGATCGCTCACGCGGCCTGGGCCCGGGTCTTGGCATCCACGACCTGCGCGATGATGTGCGGCAGCGTCTCGCCGCGCGCCCGGGCGGCAAAGCTCAGCGCCATGCGGTGGGTCAGGACCGGCACGGCCATGTCGGCCACGTCCTCGGCATTGGGCGCAAGGCGCCCGTCCAGCAGCGCGGCCGCACGGACCGTCAGCATAAGCGCCTGCGCCGCACGGGGTCCGGGGCCCCAGCCCACGTGGTCGCGGACCGGCTGCGGCGCGCTGTCGTCGCCGGGGCGGCAGGCGCGGACGAGGTCGAGGATCATCTCGACCACCGCGTCGCCCACGGGCATCCGGCGCAGCAGTTTCTGCGCGGCGATCAGCTCCTCGGCGGTGAAGACGCCGTGGGCCACGTCCTCTTCGGCGCCGGTGGTGGCGATCAGGATGTCACGCTCGGTATCGCGGTCGGGATAGGGGACGTCGATCTGCACCAGGAACCGGTCGAGCTGCGCCTCGGGCAGTGGATAGGTGCCCTCCTGCTCGATGGGGTTCTGGGTCGCCAGAACGTGGAAGGGCTTGTCCAGCGGGTGCGCCTGACCGGCCACCGTCACCGCCTTTTCTTGCATCGCCTGCAGCAGCGCCGACTGGGTCCGCGGGCTCGCGCGGTTGATCTCGTCGGCCATGAGCAGCTGGCAGAAGATCGGGCCCTCGATGAACTTGAAGGCGCGGCTGCCGTCGGCGCCGGTCTCCAGCACTTCCGAGCCCAGGATGTCGGCGGGCATCAGGTCGGGCGTGAACTGGACGCGCGACCCGCCGAGCCCCATCACGGTGCTGAGCGTGTCCACCAGGCGCGTCTTGCCCAGCCCCGGCAGACCGATCAGCAGGCCGTGGCCACCGCAAAGCAGCGTGGTCAGCACAAGGTCGACGACCCGGGTCTGTCCGATGAACCGCCGGGTGATGCTGCTGCGCGCCTCGGCCAGCTTCCCGCCCAGTGCGTCGATTTCGTCCAGAATGGGATCCGCCATGACAATCCTACCTCGCCCGCTATGCTCAACCCATGATGTAGATCGAACGCGGCAGGCACAAATGTCAAAAGGCTCCCCTGATGGAAATGTGAGTGCGGATCCCGACGCTCTGGCCGACGCTGCCCGAAAAGCGGGCGCGCGCGGATTGCCGCCGGTCGACAAGTGGGATCCGCCCTATCGCGGCGAAATGGACCTGGTGATCCGCCGCGACGGCACCTGGATGCACGAGGGCACGCCCATCCAACGGACCAAGCTGGTGCGGCTGTTCTCGACCATCCTCAAGCGCGAGGGCGACGACTATTTCCTTGTCACGCCGGTGGAAAAACTGGGCATCAAGGTCGAGGACGCGCCCTTCGTCGCGGTCGACGTGGCCGAGGTCGATGGCGGGCTGCATTTTACGACCAACGTGGGCGACACGGTGTGCGCGGACGCCGATCACCCGATCCGCGTGACCCGCGACCCCGACACGGGCGAGCCTTCGCCCTATGTACTGATCCGTCGCAACCTCGAGGCGCTGATCGACCGCAAGAGCTTCTACCGGCTGGTCGACATGGGCGAGACCGCCACGCACGAGGGCGAGGAATGGTTCGGCGTGCATTCGGCCGGTGTGTTCTTCCCGATCATCCCGGCGGCCGAGCTGCCCTGAGCCGCACGTTCAGCCGTCGTGGCCGGTCAGCCGCGCGGCCTCGTCGTCGATGGCCTGCTGAAGCACCCGGTGATAGTGCAGCCGCCTGAAATACGACGACGCCTGGTCGGTCTGCGGGCGACGCGGGATGAACATGCGCGTGCCGTCGGCCCAGCCCACGCGGAAGGACCGGCTGGCCGCCACCAGAAGGTTCGAATGGCCCGAGTTGCACAGGACCGTCAGGCGCAACTCCGAGACCTGTTCGTCGTGGTCGGACAGGTCCAGGTGATCCAGCGCCCGCTTCAGGATCGTCCCGAAATTGCCCGCATCCAGGTAGCTGCCCGAACTCAGCGGTCCCTGGTTCGTCGCATCCCCCGGACTGTCGATGTCGTCGGCACCCAGCTCATCGCGGTCGGTCACGAAGCTGCGGTTCAGCGTATCGCCGATGCACACGTCGGCGATCAGCGCCGTCAGGTAGATCGGCTCGGCGCCCATGTTCGACACGAAGCACCGCGCGCTGTCCCCCGTGCCCGCCGTGCGGCTGATCAGGACGATGGGCCGCCGCTGGCGCAGGTAGCCCATGGCGAAGATCTGCAGGTAGACGATCCAGATAAGCGCCATGAGCGCCGAGAGCGCCAGGCTCAGGATCTCGCTGTTTTCGGATATCCAGTTCATGCCGCCCAACTCGGGCGGGGGCGCGACGGTTTCACGCAGGTCGCGACGTCAGTCCTGCTGCGGCTCGACGGTGGCGTGGGCGATGCCGAACCGGTCGTGCAACTCCGCCTTCACCGCTCGCGCCGTCGCCACCGGATCGGACCCCGCGATCAGCACGACGCGGGCCTCGACGCTCGTCTTGCCCTCGTCGATCTGCCACAGGTGCAGGTGGCTGATCCGCGCGACACCCTCGACCCCGTCGATGGCCTCGCGCACGGCGCCGGTCTCGACCTCGGGCGGCGTGCCCAGCATCAGCAGCCGAATGGCCGGGCCGATCTCGGCCACGCCGTGCCACAGGATGTAGGCGGCGATGGCCAGCGTCACGATCGGGTCCACCAGCCGCCAGTCGTAGAGCAGTACGAGCGTGCCCGCGACGATCACCCCGACCGACCCCAGCGCATCGGCAAGGTTGTGCAGGAACGCCGCGCGGATATTCATCGACCCTTTCGCCATGGCGTAGGTCAGGAAGGCCGTGACCAGGTCGACCACCAGCGCGATCGCCGCGAGGATCACGACGATCCAGCCGTCGATGGGCTGCGGGTCGAACAGGCGTCCGATCCCCTCGTAGATCAGGAAGAGTCCCAGCACGATCAGCGTGGTCAGGTTGACCAGCGCCGCGACCACCTCGGCCCGGCCATAGCCGAAGGTCATCTGGTCGTCGGCGGGCCTTCGGGCGATGCGGCGCGCCACCAGCGCGATGATCAGGCTCAGCGCGTCCGACAGGTTGTGCAGCGCGTCCGCGATCAGCGCGAGCGACCCGGACAAAAGCCCCCCGACCACCTGCGCGACCGTCAGAACGATGTTGACCCCGACGGCCAGCGCGACGCGTCGGTCGCCATCGGGTCCCGCGTGATGGGCGTGGTCGTGGGGCATGGCACAGGCCTAGCAGGGAACGCGCGGCGAGGGCCACCCGCCGCGCGCCGGGATCACGCCGCCTTGGTGCCGCGCGCCGGGTAATCCTCTTCCTGGATGAAATCGACCTTGTCGAGCAGCTCGGCCAGGTCGGGCCGCGCGAAGGGCGAATTCGACACCGAGGCCAGGTAAAGCTCGCCGTCCGGGCGCACCCAGAAGACGGCCGGCTCGGCGAAGACGTCGGCCTCGGCGTCCTTGATCGCCCTGGAGACATACAGCCCCCAGTCAGCCGCTTGCGCCTCGGTCAGGCCATAGCCCATGGGAATCGGGTCTAGGCCCCAGTTTTCATGCGCCTCGCGCGCGCGATCTTCCGTGTCCATCGAGACGTGGATCGTCTCGACGCCCTTGGCGAGGAAGTCGTCGTAGAGCTCGCGCACCTGCGACAGGTACTTCCTGCACATGGGGCAATGCAGCCCGCGATAGACGATGATCTGGGTGAACGCCTTGGGCGACTGGTCTTCCAGCTTCCAGCGGGTGCCGATGATCAGCGGAATGTCGAGCGCCGGGGCCTTCTGTGCGGCTTCGGGTGTCTGGGGCATGGGGTGTCCTTTCGGTCGTCTCTGTGTTTGTGCGACCAAGGCCCTCGCCCGAGATGCGGTTCCTGCGGTGTTTTCGCCCACCTTGCCGCTCAGCGCCGCGGGGGTCGCGGTCCCGCTCTTTTGCCGCCCGGCCCCGACAGGCCGAGATCCGCCGGGTCGACCTCGCGCCACTGGCCCGGCTCGAGACCGTCCGTCGAGACATTGCCGATGCGCCAGCGCACCAGCCGCAGGCAGGGAAAGCCCACCGCGGCACACATCCGGCGCACCTGCCGGTTGCGCCCCTCGCGCAATTCAAGCCGCAGCCAGCTGTCGGGGACGGTCTTGCGCACGCGCACAGGCGGGTCGCGCTCCCACAGCGCGGGCGGGTCGATGGCCTCGGCCCCCGCGGGGCGCGTCGGCCCGTCTTTCAGCTCCACGCCGATGCGAAGCTTCGCCAGCGCGCCGGCGCTGATCCGCCCCTCGACCAGCGCGAGATAGCTTTTCTCGACCCGGGCCGAGGTGATGCGCGCCTGAAGCCGCCCGTCATCGGTCAGCAGAAGCAGCCCCTCGCTGTCGCGGTCCAGCCGCCCGGCGGCATAGACGCCCTTGGGAAGATCCAGGCCCGACAGCCCCTGCCAGCGTCCCTCGTCGGTGAACTGGCTCAGGCGGTTCATGGGCTTGTTGAGCGCGATCAGCATGGGGCGAACGGGGACGCGGGCATGGACCGAACCATAGGGTGAAACGGGCCGGGGCGACAGCGCGGTCGTGCCGCCCCGGTCCCCGCGGTTCACATCTGTTCGGTCTGCGCCGCGGATTTCTCACGCGCCTTGCCGAGATCGGGCACTTGGCCCTCGGGTTCGGCCTTGTCGCGCGCGGTATAGGTGCCGCGCCCATCCATGGTCGGACCGCCATTGGTCCAGACGCCCTGCGGCGTTTCCTCGTCGAGCGACGTGTTGAGGAAATAGTAGCTGTGCTTCATCGCCTCGTGTTCCTCGGGCGTGGAATTGGGAACCGGCATGCATTTCTCGATGCCGCCCAGTTCCTCGATCGCGGCGAGCCATTGCTGCTGATGCATGGTGTCGCGGGCGATGAGGAAGGACAGCATGTCCTTCATGCCGGCATCGTCGGTCATGTTGTAAAGCCGCGAGGCCAGGACCCGGCCGGACGACTCGGCCATCGCGTTGGCCAGCATGTCGGCCCCGATATTGCCGGTCGCGTAGATATGGCTCATGTCGAAGGGGACGCCGTTGGCATTGACCGGCATCGCCGACAGGCCGGAGGACAGAACGTGGCGCGGGTTCATACCGCCCATGATCGCACCGACCACCGAGTCGGCGGCCCCGGCTTCCTGGGCGTCGAGCGGCGCCTTCTCGAGGTTGAGCGCGACGGCATGGCCCAGGAACTCGATATGGCTGAGTTCCTCGGTGGCCGTCATCATCAGCATGTCGCGAAAGCGCTTGTCGCCTCGCGCACCCATGGCCTGAAAGAAATACTGCATCGCGACGCGGATTTCGCCTTCGACGCCGCCAATCGCCTGTTGAAGATATTTCGCGAAGACCGGGTCAGGCGTGTCGACGCGCACTTCGTATTGCAGCTTGCTTGAATGATGGAACATGAAAGGTCCTTCGGTTGGGTTGCCCGTACCCAACCGGAGGCTCCTGCGACAGTTCCACGCTTTGACAATCGGGGAAATTAGTGGGCGGCGGCCCAGGTGGCGCCCTGCCCCGCGTCGACCTCCAGCGGCACGGACAGGTCCACGGCGGGCAGCGACGCGCCCTCCATCACCTCGCGCGCGGCCTTCACCAGGTCGTCCCCGGCGCCCTGGTCCACCTCGAACAGCAGTTCGTCGTGGACCTGCAGCAGCATGGTCGCCGGAAGGTCCGCGATCGCGTCCTCCATGCGGATCATGGCGCGGCGGATCACGTCGGCGGCCGTGCCCTGGATCGGCGCGTTGATGGCCGCGCGCTTGGCGAAGCCCGCGCCGGGGCCCTTGGCGTTGATCTCGGGCGTGTTGATCCGGCGGCCGAACAGCGTCTGGACGAAGCCGTGTTCCTTGGCGAACTTCACCGTCTCGTCCATGTAGTCGCGGATGCCGGGGAACCGCTCGAAATAGCGGTCGATGAAGCCCTGCGCCTCGTCGCGCGGGATGCGCAGGTTGCGTGCCAGGCCGAAGCCCGAAATGCCGTAGATCACGCCGAAATTGATCGCCTTGGCCTGGCGGCGGATCTCGGGCGTCATCTGGTCCAGCGGCACGTTGAACATCTCGGACGCGGTCAGCGCATGGATGTCCTGCCCGTCCTTGAAGGCCTGCTTGAGCTCGCCGATCCCGGCGATGTGGGCCAGGATGCGCAGCTCGATCTGGCTGTAGTCCAGCGCCACAAGCGTGCGCCCCTCGGGCGCGACGAAGGCCTCGCGGATGCGGCGGCCTTCCTCGGTGCGGATGGGGATGTTCTGCAGGTTCGGCTCGGTCGAGGCGAGACGCCCGGTATTCGCCCCCGCGATGGAATAGGACGTGTGTACTCGGCCCGTTTCAGGGTCGATATGATCTTGCAGCGCGTCGGTGTAGGTGCTTTTCAGCTTGCTCACCTGCCGCCAGTCCAACACCAGCCCGGGCAATTCGTGCTCGGTCGCCAGGTCTTCCAGGATATCGGCGCCGGTCTGGTAGGCGCCGGTCTTGGTTTTCTTGCCGCCCGGCAGGCCCAGCTTGTCGAAAAGGATCTCGCCCAGCTGCTTGGGGCTCGAGACCTTGAAATCCTCGCCCGCCAGTTCGCGGATCTGGTCCTCGAGCCCGGCCATCTTCTGCTCGAACGCGCCCGACATGCGGCTCAGCACGTTGCGGTCGACCTTCACGCCGGCCATTTCCATCCGCGCCAGCACGGGGATCAGCGGCCGCTCGAGCGTCTCGTAGACCGTGGTCACGTGACTGCGGTGCAGCTGCGGCTTGAACAGGTGCCACAGCCGCAGCGTGACATCTGCGTCCTCGGCGGCGTAGTTCACCGCCTTGGCGATCTCGACCTTGTCGAAGGTGACCTGGCTCTTGCCCGTGCCGATCAGCTCCTTGATCGGGATCGGGCTGTGGCCGAGGTAGCGTTCGCTCAGCGTGTCCATGCCGTGGCCGTGCAGGCCGCCGTTCATCGCGTAGGACATGAGCATGGTGTCATCCACCGGCGCCACCTGCACGCCCAGCCGCGCCAGCACCTTGCAGTCGTACTTGGCGTTCTGGAGGATCTTCAGGACCGACGGATCCTCGAACAGCGGCTTAAGCAGCCCCATGGCCTCGTCGAACGGGATCTGCCCCTCCGACAGCGCGTCGGTGGCGAACAGGTCGGCCTCGGCGCTTTCCTTGTGGCCCAGCGGGATATAGCACGCCTCGCCCGGCTCGATGCACAGCGACACGCCCACCAGCAGCGCCTGCATCTCGTTCAGGGACGTGGTCTCGGTGTCGATGGCGACGTAGCCGCGGGCATGGGCGCGCGCGATCCAGTCCTTCAGCGCGTCGGTGTCCTTCACCCAGGTATAGCTTTCGGGAAAGGCGACCTGCTCGGCCTCCTCGCGGGGGGCCGCGCCATCGTCGGTCTGGTCGCGGATCACGGGCGCCTCGATGCCCAGAGCGTCGGACACGCGCTTGGTCATCGTCCGGAATTCCATCTGCGTCAGGAAATCGAGAAGCTCCTGCGTCACCGGTTCGCGCACCTCGAGACTGTCGAGATCGTAATCCAGCGCCATGTCGCAATCGAGCTGGACCAGCTGTTTCGAAAGGCGGATCTGGTCGGCCTTCTCGATCAGCGTCTGGCGCCGCTTGGGCTGCGGCACTTCATGCGCCCGTTCAAGAAGTTCGTCCAGGCTACCGAATTCATTGATCAAAGTGGCAGCAGTCTTGATGCCGATCCCGGGTGCGCCGGGCACGTTGTCGGTGCTGTCACCGGCCAGCGCCTGCACGTCGACCACCCGGTCCGGGCCGACGCCGAACTTGGCGCGCACGCCCTCGTCGTCGATGCGGGTGTTCTTCATGGCGTCGAACATCTCGACCCCGCCGCCCACCAGCTGCATCAGGTCCTTGTCCGAACTGATGATGGTGCAGCGCCCCCCGGCCTCGCGCGCGCGGCAGGCCAGGGTCGCGATGATGTCGTCGGCCTCGAATCCCTCCTGCTCGAGACAGGCGAGGTTGAAGGCGCGCGTGGCCTCCCGCGTCAGCGGAATCTGCGGGCGCAGGTCTTCGGGCATCTCGTCCCGGTTGGCCTTGTAGGCATCGTAAAGGTCGTTGCGGAAGGTGTGGCTGCCCTTGTCGAACACCACCGCCGCGTGGGTGGGGGCGTCGGGGCCCTTGTTGTCCTCGATCATCTTCCAGATCATGTTCACGAAGCCCGACACGGCCCCGATGGGCATCCCGTCCGACTTGCGCGTCAGCGGCGGCAGCGCGTGATAGGCGCGGAAGATGAAGGCCGAGCCGTCGACCAGATGCAGATGATGTCCCTTGCCGAAGGCCATGGCGTTCTCCGTCGCTGCTGGCCCGTGTCATCGCGCGGGCGCGCGGCGGAGTCCAGCGTCAGCCGCCGAAGAGACCGTCGAACAGCCCCGAGAAGAACCCGCCGATCCCCGTGAGAAGATCGCCGACCGGTCCGAAGATGTCGCCAACCGCCTCGACGATCGAGATCAGCAGCGCCACGCAGGCCATGAGCACCGCCAGCCACCAGATGAACTGGAAGGTTATGGCCGACAGGCCAAGCCCCGTCGCCATGGCGGCCAGCCGCGTCGACCCTCTGCGCGAGACCGAGATGGCCGCAAGCCCGATGGCCAGCGCCCCGATCACCGGCCCGGCCAGCCCCAGCACCCGGTCGATGTCCCAGCCGCGCGGGACGGGCGCGGGCTGCGGCGCACCGGTCACGGCCCGCCAGGCCGACGCGCGGATGTCGCCCGCGATCTCACCGATGCTCACACCCACCGGCTGCTGCGGGGCGAACGGTCCGCCGAAGATGTGGATCATCGCGACCAGCAACGCCGTCGCGCCCATCAAGACCGCCAGCATCCCCAGGCGCATGTCGCCCGCCGGCCTGAAACCCTGTGCCATGCGCACATCCTCCGAAAATCCGGAGGCGAAATTACCCGTCGATTGGGTCGAAACTGCGGCGCGCCACGGGACCGTCGCACAGGCGTTCGCGCAACTGTGGCCCGGGGACACGGTCGGGCCGTTCGGGGTCCCCAGGGGGCAGCCGCCAGTAGTCGCGCAGATCCCGCCAGTCGTCGGGATCGATCCGGCGCGACTGGCAGAAGGCGATCGGCTCGGGCGCGCCCAGGTCGCCGCCGCGCAGGTCGATGCTGTGCCCGACCTTGCGGTTCAACCCCTCGATCCGGAAGGTCAGCGGCTGCGGGTAAAGGTACGGCGCCCCGCCCTCGGGCGTGATTTCGAGAACGTAGGTGCCGACCGGAACCAGCACGCGGAAGAAGGCGCCGCCCTCGACCCGCGCGGTATAGGCCACGTCCCAGCTGTCGGGTTCGCGCAGCGCGATCAGCAGGTCACGCCCCGGGTCAGACTTGATCGCCAGCGGAAAGACCAGCGGCAGGCCGCTGTAGTTGCGCAGGATCCCGTATTTCGGCTCGGCCGCCACCGCCGGTGCCAGCAGGCACAGGCACAGCAGGGCCAGACGGATCAATGGTCGTCCGCGCCCTCGGCCAGCACGAAGCGCTTGTCGCAATAGCCGCACTCGACCCAGCCGCGTTCCTCGGGGATCTGGAGCCAGACCCGGGGATGGGTCATCTCGCCGTCGCAGCTGACGCGGCGCGTGGTCACGGTTTCGGTCTCGGGCGCGTCGAATGCGCCGGTGGGCGGCAGGTCGCCTTCGAGGTCGACGGGTTTCTCGGACATGGGTCCCCTTGCGCAAGCAGCTTGCCCCGCCGTGTCGCGGGGCCTAGGTCTGTGCCGATGATAAACATCGCGCCACCGCCGACAAGGGGAGCCGGACTGCAATGACCGACAACGCCATCGAGATTTCGGGGCTGTCCAAGACCTATGCCGGTGCGGGCTCCGAGCCGCCGAAGCAGGCGCTGAAGAACATCGACCTGACGATCCCGCGCGGATCCATCTTCGGGCTGCTGGGGCCGAACGGCGCTGGCAAGTCGACCCTGATCAACATCCTTGCCGGTCTTGTCGTAAAATCGGAAGGCAGCGTGAAGATCTGGGGCTTCGACCAGGACGTGAACCCCCGCCAGAGCCGCGCGGCCATCGGCGTCATGCCGCAGGAGCTGAACCTCGACCCGTTCTTCACCCCGCGCGGCAGCCTCGACGTGCAGGCAGGCCTTTACGGCGTGCCCCGGTCGGAGCGCCGGACCGACGAGATCCTCGACATGATCGGGCTTGCCGACAAGGGCGAGGCCTATGCCCGCAACCTGTCGGGGGGCATGCGCCGCCGGCTGCTGCTGGGCAAGGCGCTGGTCCACTCGCCCCGCATCCTGGTGCTGGATGAACCCACGGCCGGCGTCGATATCGAGCTGCGCCAGATGCTGTGGCGCAACGTGCGCAAGCTTAACGAGGACGGGATGACCATCATCCTGACCACCCATTACCTCGAAGAGGCCGAGGAGATGTGCGACGAGATCGCCATCATCAACCAGGGCGAGATGCTGATCCGCGACACCACCGCTCGGCTCATCAGCCTCATCGACACCAAGACCCTGGTCATCAAGCCCGACGACACGCCGCCCGCTGATATCCCCCTTCCCCCGGACGCCGAGCTCGAACGGCGCAGCGGCGGGATCCTGGCCATCAACTACGCCAAGACCAAGACATCGCCGGGCGACATCCTGGCCGCGCTGCGCGACGCGGGCGTGACCATCGCCGACGTGTCGATCGAGGAGCCGCATCTCGAGGACGTGTTCCTGGACCTGACGCGCAACGCACAGACCCGCGCGGCCTGAACACGGGGACCGGAGAACGGAACATCGGCCCGCCCTTCGCAGTTTGGATCAGCCAAGGGCCGGAACGGCCCACCACTGCCGCAGGAATTGTCCGATGTTCGTCACCCCCTCGATCCGCCAGGCCCCCTCCACCGAAGATCACGTCTTCGCCTTCCACATCATCGGCGAAATCACGTCCGACGAGATGGAGGCCATGGGTGCCTACATGAACGAACAGTTCGAGCACCACGACAACGTGTCGATGCTGCTGATCTTCGACCGCTTCGAAGGGTCCGAGGCAGGCGCGGGCCTGAACTGGGAAAGCCTGAAGGCGCAGCTCAAATCCGTGGCCAAGGTCGACCGCTATGCCGTTGTCGGCGCGCCCTCGACCCCGTCGCGCCTGGTCGAGGTCTTCGGCAAGGTGCTGCCCCTGAAGGCGCAAAGCTTCGACCGGGGCGACGAGGACGCGGCATGGCAGTTCGTGGGCGCGCGCCCGGCCTGAGAGGCTGAACCACGCCCGCGCCTGCCGACCGGCAGTTCCCTCGGGCGCGCGACGGGCCGTCAGGCCTTGGCCAGCATCCGACCCAGCGGCCGCCCCGCCAGGATGTGCAAGTGATAATGCGGCACCTCCTGCACCCCGTGCGCGCCCGCGTTCGAGATGGTGCGATACCCCTCGCCCGCGTCGCCCGGGCTGATTCCCGCCTCGGCCACGATCCGCGCCGACACCCGCATGAAATCGACCAGCTCGGCGTCGCTGGCATTGGCGGCGAAGTCATCGTGGCAGACATACGCGCCCTTGGGGATCACCAGCACGTGCACCGGTGCCTGCGGCTGGATGTCGTTGAAGGCCAGCGTGTGCTCGGTCTCGAGCACGGTGTCATTGGGGATCTCGCCGCGCAGGATCTTGGCGAAGATGTTCTGGTCGTCGTAGGCGAAGGGCATCTGCGGCTCCGTTCTTGATGGATTGGGTGCAGCTTTCCGGATCCCCGGGCGGGGATCAATCGGCAAACAGGTGATCGGTTTCGGCAAGCGCGCGGGCGGTGTTTTCGTCCACGGACAGGAAGCCGGCCAGGGCGGCCGCGTTGGATGGCGTCGGATGATCCTCGCGCAGGCGTGACAGGTGCTCGAAGCCGCCGCCCTGTATGGCGTCGCTTTCGAACTGGAAGTCGGCGCGGATCGTCGGCAAGAGCCTGGCCAGGGTGGCCTCGGGGCTCGAGGGTCCGGCCAGCCCGACACGGCGGGCGTGACCCACGAGGTAGTCGTCGGACAAGTCGCAGTCGATCTCGAGGATGCGGGTGCGGGCGCTGTCGCTTTCGAAGTCGCGCAGGAGGTCCAGCGCCGAGGGATCCAGGCAGATCAGCAGCCGGTCGGACTTGTGATAATCGAACAATAGCCGGATCAGCGCCCGGCGGTGCCGCGCGCGCTTCTGCATGCTGTTCTCGATCCCGCCCAGGTCGGGAAGCGGGCAGCTGTCTTCGTGGAACAGATACTCGATGCAGGGGATTTCGGTCCGATCGCGGATCGCGCCCAGCAGGCGCTTCGCCACGTGCCATTTCTTGCAGACGACGATCAGCAATTCCCGGTCGCGCCCCATGGACGCCTCGCGCTCCCAGAACCGCGGGGCGAAGCGGCGCCCGTGCCGGCCCCGGTTCGTCAGGAAATGGTACAGGCTCCGCCCCTCGTTCGAGATATGGAACTCGGTCCCGCGACTGATATAGAGCTTTCCCAGCAACGATTTCAGATCGGTCGCGCCCGGGCTGATCTTGCGCGCGAACAGGTAATCCTGCGCGCAGAGCAGGTCGAAATGGTCGTTGTAGAACGACACCGGCATCCCGTAATCGGAAAAGATCAGGAAGGTCGGGGTGCGGTTGCGCAGCTCGACCCGGGGCACGAGGTGACACACCAGCGTCTGGAAGAATGTCTCGTCCGGGATCCAGGTGGTCCGGAAAAACCGCACGATATCGGGACGCTGATCGATAAAGTCCAGCACGCTTTGCAGGCTCGAGCGGCGCAGGCACCACCATTGCGACCCGATCATGATCCGCAAGTCGGCCGGTGTCCGGCGGGTCAGCCGCAGCCGTTCCTGAAGACGAAAGGATGCGTAGAACAGCCGCTTCTGGGACCGCTCGTTGAACAGGTGGCGATAGACCAGCCGTTCGTCCTTGAAGCCCGTCTTGATCCAGTCCGAAGTGAAGAAATCGTTGTGTTCGATGTAGTCGCAATCGTCGCGATCGAGAAACGCGCGACAGTACTCGGCCGACTTGATGGGCATGCAATCGCCCGACAGCATGTAGAAATGCGTCGCCCGTGGGAACGCCTCCATGGCGCTGCGGGCGGCCAGGATCGTCGCGGCCACGAGGCTCCATTCGCCCCAGCCGCATTTCACCCGCCGCGGGGTCAAGGCCACCCGCGGGTTGTCGGCCAGTTCCGAGGCGATGGTGGCGTGGTCGGCGTCGGACGCACGGCCGTCGAAATGGATCGCGACGAAATCGCCGGCGGCGGTGATCCGTCGCGCCTGGGCCACGATGGCGGGCGCATCCTTATGGCAAAGTAGCAGATATGCGATATTCGCCATCGGCCCGCCCCAATCTGGTCTCGGTCTTCTCTTTGGGTTTGATAGCCCGGTTGGGCAGTGCAATAACAGTCTTGAACGGCGCAATCGGCAACTGCGGTCGCGATTGAACGCGCGAGGCGTCGCGGGGGATGGCGAGAGAATGGGATTTCCGGGAACCTGGATGACCTCCAGCGAGAGCATGGTCTACCGTGTCGTGCCGAAATGTGCCTGCTCGACCATCGGTCAGATCATGTTTTATTCCGACCACGGCGAATTCTTCGACGGCGACATCCACGACGCCAAATCGGGAATGCACAAGTGGGGCATCGACGAAAGCCAGCCCGAGATCACCCGCAACGTGAAGGCCCATGACAGCCTGACCTTCACCTGCGTGCGCAACCCCTATACCCGCGTGCTGTCCAGCTTCTTCGACAAGATCTGCGGCATCCAGCGCAACGGCCGGCGCTATCGCGGGAACCTCGTGCCGCTGCTGATCCAGAAATACGGGATCGAGGTCGGCGGCGACGACGGCAAGCAGGAATTCGACCAGATCGCGTCGTTCCGTCGGTTCCTGCTGTTCGTCCGCGACACCATCCGGTTCCGCAAACCCATGGATCCCGACATCCACTGGTCCGCCGTGGCGGGCCACGTGGGCACGCTGGTCGCCAATGGCGGCCGCTACGACCAGATCTTCTGGACCGAGGATTTCAATACCGGAATGCAGCGGGTGCTGGACGCGGTCGAGACGCCGCATCCGGTCGAGCTTTCACAGATCCCGCGGTTCAACGAATCCGAAGGCCACGGCCCCAAGCGCGCGCACCCGGTCGAGGCCTATTTCGACGACCTGTCGATGCACCTGATGTGGGAAATCTACCACCGTGACTTCAAGCTGTTCCGCTATGATTTCGACAACCCGGCCAACAAGATGCCGGTGGGCGAGATCGACCTGGACGAGGTGCACGCCAAGCTGGGCGACTGACCGCGGGCGATCCCGGATCGCCGGGCAGGTTCATCCGGGATGGTTTTTCTACAGTCCCCGAATGACCTCGCCCGACGGCAGCCGGGAACGGTCTCAGACCAGCCCCGCCTCGCGGAACAGCGCCATGACGTTGGCCTGCGGGCGCGGGCCCACGTGGCCGATCACCTCGGCCGCCGCGATCACGCCCATGCGGCCGCAGGTCTCGGCCGGCAGGCCCAGCGCGTAGCCGTAGATGAACCCGGCGGCGAACTGGTCGCCCGCGCCCGTGGCGTCCACCGGCGTCACGCGATGCACCGGCACCTCGACCCGTTCGCCGTTCCGGATCACGACGACGGGGTCGCCCGAGCGGGTGCAGACCACGGTGTCGCATGCCTCGGCCGCCTGCGCCAGCGCGTGGCCCAGGTCGCATTCGTAAAGCGTCGTCCACTCGGCCTCGTTGCCGATGACGTAGTCCAGCTCACCCGAGATAAGCGCCTTGAAGTCCGACCGGTGGCGGTCGGCGCAGAACGGGTCGCTCAGGGTCAGGCCCGCGCGGCCGCCGGCGGCGCGGATCAGCTGCGCGGCGCGCCGGAAGGCCGTCTTCCCCTCGTCCTTGTCGAACAGGTAGCCCTCCAGGAACAGGATGCCGCCACCGTCGAAGGTCGACTCGGGCACGTCGTCCTGCGACAGGTCGGCGCCCGCGCCCAGGTAGGTGTTCATCGACCGCTCGCCGTCGGGCGACACGAAGATCATGCTGCGCGAGGTCGGCAGCTCGGCGTTCTCGACCGGCGCGTTCGGGAAGGCGATGCCGTCGTCGCGCATCCCCTGGGCATAGGACCGGCCAAGCCCGTCGTCGCGCACCTTGCCGATGAATGCGGCCTCCATCCCCAGCCGACCCAGCCCCGCGATGGTGTTCGCCACCGACCCGCCCGGCGTCTGGATGCGGTCGGACATGGCGGCATACAGCAGCTCGGCCCGCTCGCGCTCGACCAGCTGCATGATACCCTTCTCGATTCCCATGTTCTCGAGGAACGAGTCGTCGGCGTGGCTGATGACGTCGACGATGGCGTTGCCGATGCCGATGATGCGGGGGGTGTCGGTGGTCATTCGGTCTTCTCCTCGAAGGGGCACAGGTCACGGATCAGGCAGGCAGGGCACTTGGGCTTGCGCGCCACGCAGACGTACCGGCCGTGCAGGATCATCCAGTGATGGGCGTGAAGTTGATAGGGCGCGGGCACGTTGTCCTCGATGGCGCGCTCGACGGCGACGACATCCTTGCCCGGCGCGATGCCGGTGCGGTTGCCCACGCGGAAGATATGGGTGTCGACGGCCTGGGCGGGATGCTTCCACCACATGTTCAGCACGACGTTGGCGGTCTTGCGGCCCACGCCCGGAAGGCTTTCCAGCGCGGCGCGCGAACACGGCACCTCGCCGCCATACTCGTCCACGAGGATGCGGCTCATCTTCAGGACGTTCTTGGCCTTGTTGCGGTAGAGGCCAATGGTCTTGATGTGCTCGATCAGGCCGTCCTCGCCCAGGTCCAGCATCTGCTGCGGCGTCGTCACCTTGGCGAACAGCGCGCGGGTGGCCTTGTTGACGCCCGCGTCGGTGGCTTGCGCGCTCAGCGCGACGGCCACGACCAGGGTGTAGGCATTCACGTGTTCCAGTTCGCCCTCGGGCGTGGGTTCGGCCGCGGCGAAGCGGACGAAGATCTCGTCGATCACGTGATATGGCAGCGGCTTGCGCATGGCGGGTTTCATGCCCCACGCGCCGCGCTGCCGCAACCGGCGATTGGCGGCAGATCAGCAGGCCTGGCTGTAGCGTCTCGGCCCCGTCTCGGCGGCGCTGTCGATCCGGTGGGCCACCAGCCGGGCGAAACGGATGTCCTCCAGTTCCAGCACGCCGTCCTTGTCCAGCCGTCCGGCCCCGGGCAGCGCGTCCAGCGCGGCGTGCGCCCGCGCGATCATGTCTGGGGCCAGATCACCGGTCAGCGCGGGAAGATCGGCCCGGCCGTCGCACATCAGTGCCGCGATCACCCGCCCCATGGCGCGGGCGGCCGGGCCGACGACGATCCCGCGTGCGCCGGGAAGCTGCCCCTGTTCCACCATCTGCGCCCACAGCGCCGTTGCGGGCGCGTTCTGGACGAAGCCCTGCGGCAACTGCGAGATCGCCGAGGGCCCCAGCCCCACCAGTGGCAGGTCGGCATCCACGGTGTAGCCCTGGAAATTCCGCCGCAACGCGCCCTGCGCCGCGGCCACCGCCATCGAATCGCCCGGGCGGGCGAAATGGTCGATCCCGATCGGCACGTAGCCCGCCGCCATCAAGCGGCTGCGCGCCGTGTCGGCCAGCAAAAGCCTCTCGCGCGGCCCCGGCAGGGCCGTCGCGTCGATCAGCTTCTGACGCTTCGCGGCCCAGGGCACGTGGGCATAGCCGTAAAGCGCGATCCGATCCGGCATGAAGCCCAGTGTCGTATCCAGCGTCGCCAGAAGCCGCGCGGGCGTCTGGTGTGGCAGACCGTAAAGCAGGTCCACGTTCAGCGACCCGATGCCGCCCGCCCGGATCAGGTCGACCGCGCGCGCGGTCTCCTCGGCCGATTGCAGCCGCCCGATGGCGCGCTGCACGAGCGGATCGAAATCCTGCACCCCGATCGAGGCCCGGCTGAGACCCAGCCTCAGCAGGGCATCGCGTCGCGCCGGCCCGAAATCGCAAGGGTCGATCTCGACCGAAACCTCGGCGCCCGATGCAAAACAGAATCCTTCCCCCAGCAATGCGCCAAGCCGGTCGAGCTGATCGGCCGACAGGATCGTCGGCGTGCCCCCGCCCAGGTGCAGGCTGGCCACCTCGACATTGCATGGCAGCGCGGCGCGGGTCAGCGCGATCTCGTCCGCCAGCGTGTCGAGATACCGCTCGAGCGGTGCCTGCGCCTGCGTCCCCTGCGACCGGCAGGCGCAGAACCAGCACAGCCTGCGGCAGAACGGCACGTGGAGATAAAGCGCGATCCGCGCGCCCGGTCGGATCTCGCCGAGCCAGCGTGTCTTCGCGGCGCTGCCCACTTCCGGTCCGAACCGGTCCGCGGGCGGGTACGAGGTATAGCGCGGGACGCGCGCCGTCAGGAGGGCGGTGGTGAGCGGATCATCTGTCATGTGGCGATCCTGACGCCCGCGACGTCGCGGCGGCATTGATCCAAGTCAAGTGGACGCATAATCTGGTGCCATGACAGCCCATGATCCCGTTATCGCCTGCGGCAATTGCCCGATCCGCCACAACGCCATCTGCGCCGAGTGCGAGTCGGACGAGCTTTCGATGCTGGAGCGCGCCAAAAGCTACAAGACCGTCCCGGTCGGGACGCCCCTCGCCCGCGCGGGCGAGCCGCTGTCGCATTTCTCGTCGCTGGTGAAGGGCTGCGCGGCCATGTCCCGCACGCTCGAGGACGGGCGCCGCCAGACCGTCGGGCTTCTGCTGCCGTCGGATTTCATCGGCCGCCCGGGGCGCGCGACGTCGCCCTTCGACGTCACCGCCCTGAGCGAGGTGACCCTGTGCCGGTTCGAGCGCACGGCCTTCGAGCGAATCGTCCGCGACACGCCCCACGTGGCGTCGCGGCTTCTGACCATGACCCTGGACGAGCTCGACGCCGCGCGCGACTGGGCCGTGGTGCTGGGCCGCATGACCGCGCGTGAGAAGCTGGCCGCCTTTCTTCTGAACCTGGCGCAGCGCCAGCGCTCGGTGCGCGGCATGGCGCGGCCCTCGGGCAAGATCCTGGTCGCGCTGCCCATGTCGCGCGAGCAGATGGGCGATCACCTGGGCCTGACGATCGAGACCATCAGCCGCCAGATCACCGCCCTGCGCAAGGACGGCCTGATCGAGGTGCCCAGCCGCCAGGACATCCGCATCCTGGACTACGACGCGCTGGCCTTCGAGGCCGGCGATGACGGGGACGGCGCGCCCATCGCCTGACATTTTGCCGCGGGCCTCGCCGGCCCCGACGCCGAACGCATGGCGCCCGGCGCGCCCCACGGGTCCTTGCCGACACGCCCGAAAGCCTGATTTTTCGAAGAAAAATCGCCGGAATTCCGGATCGAAATTCCTGGCACCCGGTCGGGACGCGCGCCGCGGGGGCGCAATCCATCCCTTGATCCATGTCAATGTTGCGCCGTCGCGGATGTGCGACCTCCCGCCTGAACGGTCCCCTTTCGCGGGACGACCGGCATTCAGGGGACGCCATGCAGTATTTTCGCCTCACCGCCTACGCGCTTGTCGCCATCTTCGCCGCCGTGGCGGCCGACTGGGGACGCGACCTGGCCTATTCCGTCCATGCCGTGCTGATCATGCTGATCGCCGGCGGCCTGTTCCTGTGGGAACTGCGGTCGGTGGACGATCCGCCCCCCCTGGCCGACCAGGGCAGCTACATGGACGGTCCCATCCGCGCGGGCGTCATCGCCACCGCCTTCTGGGGCCTGGCGGGGTTCCTGGTGGGGACCTTCATCGCGTTCCAGCTGGCCTTCCCGGTGCTGAATTTCGACTGGTCGGAAGGCTACGCGAATTTCGGCCGCCTGCGCCCGCTGCACACCTCGGCGGTGATCTTCGCCTTCGGGGGCAACGCCCTGATCGCCACGTCCTTCTACGTGGTCCAGCGGACCAGCGCCGCGCGGCTCTGGGGCGGGAACACGGCGTGGTTCGTCTTCTGGGGCTACCAGCTCTTCATCGTGCTGGCCGCCACCGGCTACCTGCTGGGATCCACCCAATCCAAGGAATACGCCGAGCCCGAGTGGTACGTGGACATCTGGCTGACCATCGTCTGGGTTGCCTACCTGGCGGTGTTCCTGGGCACGATCATCAAGCGGCGCGAGCGGCATATCTACGTCGCCAACTGGTTCTTCCTGGCCTTCATCGTGACCGTGGCCATGCTGCACGTGGTCAACAACCTCAGCATCCCGGTCAGCATCTGGGGCTCGAAATCCGTGCAGGTCTTCGCCGGCGTGCAGGACGCGATGGTGCAGTGGTGGTACGGCCATAACGCCGTGGGCTTCTTCCTGACCGCGGGCTTCCTGGGCATGATGTACTACTTCGTGCCCAAGCAGGCCGGGCGCCCGATCTACAGCTACAAGCTGTCGATCATCCACTTCTGGGCGCTGATCTTCCTGTATATCTGGGCCGGTCCGCACCACCTGCACTATACCGCGCTGCCCGACTGGGCCTCGACGCTGGGCATGGTGTTCTCGATCATCCTGTGGATGCCCAGCTGGGGCGGCATGATCAACGGCCTGATGACGCTGGAAGGCGCCTGGGACAAGATCCGCACCGACCCGATCATCCGGATGTTCGTGGCCAGCCTCGCCTTCTACGGCATGTCCACCTTCGAAGGCCCGATGATGTCGATCCGCGCGGTCAACAGCCTCAGCCACTACACCGACTGGACCATCGGCCACGTGCATTCCGGCGCCCTGGGCTGGAACGGGCTGATCACCTTCGCCTGCATCTACTTCCTCACGCCCAAGCTCTGGGGCCGCAAGCAGATGCACTCGATGGCGGCGATCAACCTGCACTTCTGGCTCGCCACGATCGGCATCGTCTTCTACGCGGCGTCCATGTGGGTCACCGGGATCATGGAAGGCCTGATGTGGCGCGAGGTCGACGCGAACGGCTTCCTCGTGAACTCCTTCGCCGACACCGTGGCAGCCAAGTTCCCCATGTATCTGGTGCGGGGCCTGGGCGGCGTTCTCTACCTGACCGGCGCGCTGGTGATGGTGTGGAACATGTGGATGACCATCCGCCAGCCGCAAGCCACCCCCGTCACCACCACCGTTCCCGCGGAGTGATCCCATGACCGACGACAACAAGAAAATCCCGAACCCCGAGGACGACCCCAAGGTCACCCAGCCCGGCGATGGGGGTATCCCCAACGAGCTTCCGCATCACTCGAGCTTCATCCAGAAGCACGCGATCCTCGAACGCAACGCAACGCTGCTGCTGGTCGCCTCCTTCGCGGTGGTCACCGTCGGCGGCCTGGTCGAGATCGCGCCGCTCTTCTGGCTGGAGAACACCATCGAAGAGGTCGAGGGCGTGCGCCCCTACTCGCCGCTGGAGCTCGCGGGCCGCGACATCTACCTGCGCGAGGGCTGCTATGTCTGCCACAGCCAGATGATCCGCCCCATGCGCGACGAGGTCGAGCGTTATGGCCACTACTCGCTGGCCGCCGAATCCATGTTCGACCACCCGTTCCAGTGGGGCTCGAAACGCACCGGGCCGGACCTGGCCCGGGTGGGCGGGCGCTATTCCGACGCCTGGCACGTGGACCACTTCATCGACCCGCAAACGGTCGTGCCCGAAAGCGTGATGCCCAAGTACGACTACCTGCTGCGCACGCCCCTGGACGGCGCCCATATCGACGAGGTGATGGAGACCCACAGCATCGTGGGCGTGCCCTATACCGAGGAGATGATCGCCGAGGCCAAGGCGGACTTCCGCGTGCAGGTCGACCCGTTCGGCGACATCGACGGGCTGCTGGAACGCTATCCCGGTGCGCAGGTCCGCAACTTCGACGGCCAGGATCAGCTGACCGAGATGGATGCCCTCATCGCCTACCTGCAGATGCTGGGCACGCTGGTCGATTTCTCGACCTTCACCGCAGACGCCAGCCGGTAAGGAGACCGCCATGCAGGACACCTATTCCCTTCTGCGCGAATTCGCGGACAGCTGGGCGCTCCTGGCGCTGACGCTGATCTTCCTCGGGGTCATCGGCTGGGCCTTCCGGCCCGGCTCGCGCCCCCTCCACGACGACGCGGCGATGACGCCCTTCCGCAACGATGCCGCGACGGTGCCGGTTGCGCGCGCGCCCACGGGCCCCGGCGCCCCGCGCATCGCGGGCTGCGCCAACGCCTGCCCCGACTGCACCTGCGCCAAGACCCTCGAGGCCCTGAAATGAGCAACAAACGCATCGATCCCGTCACCGGGACGGAAACCACCGGCCACCAGTGGGACGGTATCGAGGAACTGAACAACCCGCTGCCGCGGTGGTGGCTGTGGACCTTCTACGCCACCATCCTGTTCGGGGTGATCTACGTGATCCTGTTCCCCGCCTGGCCCATGCTGACGTCGGCCACCGGCGGCGTTCTGGGCTGGTCCACGCGCGGCGACGTGGCGGCCGAGATCCAGGCCGTCGACGACGCCCAGGCCCCCATGCGCAACCGACTGGTCGAAACCGACCTGGCCGCGCTGGGCGACCACCCCGAGGTCCAGGGCTTTGCCCGGGACGCGGGCGCGGCGGTGTTCCGCACCAACTGTTCCCAGTGCCACGGCGCGGGCGCGGCGGGCGGGATCGGCTATCCCAACCTGCTGGACGACGCGTGGCTCTGGGGCGGCGACATCGACACCATCGCCACCACCATCCGCCACGGCATCCGCAACGAGGACGACCCCGACGCGCGGTGGTCGCAGATGCCCGCCTTCGGCGAGATCCTGAGCGAAGAGGAAATCGCCACGCTGACCGCCCATGTCATGTCCCTGCCCGACGGCACCGACCCGCTGGCTGGCCCGGGGGGCGAGCTTTTCGACATGAACTGCACCTCGTGCCACGGGATGGACGGCAAGGGCGACCAGTCGCTGGGCGCGCCCAACCTGACCGACGCCATCTGGCTTTACGGCGGCAGCGAGGAGCAGATCGCCCACTCGATCTCGCGCGGGCCGTTCGGAGTGATGCCCGCCTGGGGCAAGTTCCTGAGCGAGGCCGAGCTGAAGGCCGTGGCGGCCTATGTCCACGGGCTGGGCGGGGGCACCGAGGCGGACCCCGCGACGAACTAGGGGCTTGCGCGCACGTCCAGCGCAGGCGGGCGTGCCCCCTGGGGGCGGCGGGAAGTGGAGAGCCCGCCGCCCATTTTTTTGTCCGGCGCCGGCGCGCGGCCGCGGCGGCGCGTGCATGGCGCATCCCGGCGGCCCCGCGCGACAGGGCGCCGCAGGCGGATGCTCCGGTCGCGCCAATTCCTTTGATCCACATCAAGGCGAACGCCGGCGCGAGGCGCCATTGAGAGGCCGAAATGAAGGACTCTCCACACATGTCCCACAAAGACACCTCGCTTTACGCTGCCCGCGTGCCGATCTTCCCGCGCCGGGTGAACGGCAAGTTCCGCCGCCTGAAATGGGCGATCATGGCGGTGACGCTGGCCATCTACTACATCACCCCCTGGCTGCGCTGGGACCGGGGGCCGAACCTGCCCGACCAGGCAGTGCTGATCGACCTGGCCAACCGCCGCTTCTATTTCTTCTGGATCGAGATATGGCCCCATGAATTCTACTTCGTCGCGGGCCTGCTGGTCATGGCGGGGCTGGGGCTGTTCCTTTTCACCGCGGCCCTGGGGCGGGTCTGGTGCGGCTACGCCTGCCCGCAGACGGTGTGGACCGACCTGTTTCTGGTGGTCGAACGCTGGATCCAGGGCGACCGCAACGCCCGGATGAAGCTGCACAACGCCCCCTGGACCGGGCGCAAGCTGCGGCTGAAAGGCACGACCTGGGCCGCGTGGCTGCTGATCTCGGTCGCCACGGGCGGCGCGTGGGTGTTCTATTTCGCCGACGCGCCAACGCTGGCACGGGACCTCTTCACGCTGCAGGCCCCGCCGGTGGCGTGGTTCACCATCGCAATCCTGACCGCCACGACCTTTACCTTCGGCGGCTTCATGCGCGAACAGGTCTGCATCTACATGTGCCCCTGGCCGCGCATCCAGGGCGCGATGATGGATGACGGCACGCTGACCGTGGCCTATCGCGACTGGCGGGGCGAGCCGCGCGGCAAGGGGCTCAAGCGGCGCGAGATGGCCGAAGATCTGCGCGTGACCGGCCCGCAGCTGGGCGGGCGCGCGCCGCTGATCCCCATGCCCGGCGTGCCGAACACGAAGACGACGCCGCGCCTGTCGGTGCCCGACCGGCTGGCCCAGCCCGGCGACTGCATCGACTGCAACGCCTGCGTGAACGTCTGCCCCATGGGCATCGACATCCGCGACGGCCAGCAACTAGCCTGTATCACCTGCGCGCTGTGCATTGACGCCTGCGACCAGGTGATGGAGAAGGTCGGCCGCCCGCGCGGGCTGATCGATTACGTAGCGCTCAGCGATGCCCCGCGCGAGGCGGCGGGCGGCGCGCCCGTCTCGGCGTGGCGCCACATCCTGCGCCCGCGCAACATCGTCTATTTCGCGCTTTGGTCGCTGGTGGGCGTCGCGCTGGTCTTTGCCCTGTTCGTCCGCCCCGAGATCGAGATGACGGTCGCGCCGGTGCGCAACCCCACCTTCGTGACCCTGTCCGACGGCAGCGTGCGCAACGCCTACGACGTGCGGGTGCTGAACAAGAACGGCGAAGAGAGATCGTTCCTGCTGTCCCCGTCGCTCGACACCACCGTCGCGCTGTCGGTCGAGGGCGCGCCGGGCCAGATCGTCACCGTGCCCGCCGACACGCAGGAACGGGTCCGCGTCTACCTGACCGCGCCGCCCGACGCCCCTGCCACCAACCGCGACCGCACCGACCTTCGCCTGTGGGTGCAGGACCTCTCCAGCGGCGAGCGCGCCCGTGTGGACACCAACTTCAACGGAAAGGACACGCCATGACCGAACTGAAAGGGCGCCACGTGGCCGCCATGTTCGTGGGCGGCTTCGGCATCATCATCTCGGTCAACCTGGCGCTGGCGGTGAATGCCGTGCGCAGCTTCCCGGGGCTGGAGGTCGCCAATTCCTACGTCGCCAGCCAGTCCTTCGAGGACCGGCGCGACGCGCAGGACGCCCTGGGATGGGAGGCGCAGGCCGCCTATCGCAAGGGGATGCTGCACCTGTCCATCCTGGACGCGGCCGGTGCGCCCGCCCCGGTGCGCGACCTTTCGGTGCATGTGGGCCGCCCGACCGAGCAGCGCGACGATACCGCCCTCGAGCTCGACGCGACGGGCACCGCGCGGGCCGTTCTCGCGCCGGGGATCTGGAGGCTCGACATCTCGGCCAGTGCGCCAGACGGCACGCCCTATCGCCACGCGCTGCGGATCCGGGTCAACCCATGAGCGTCGCCGCCTGCCCCGCCTGCGCGGGCGCGGTCCCCGAACCGCGCGCCGCCACGCCGGACGCCACCCACCTGCTGCACCTGCCCGACATCCATTGCGGCGGCTGCATCTCCAGCGTCGAGCGGGCGCTGACCGCCCTGCCCGACGTGCTGTCGGCGCGGGTGAACCTGACGCAGAAGCGGGTCTCGGTCGCCGCGCCGGGCCTGCCGTCGCAGGTGCTGATCGACGCGCTGGCGCGGGCGGGCCACAGGGCGCAACCGCTGGACCGGGGCCGCCTCGGGCCCCGCGACGTGGAACTGCGCCGCCTGCTGACCCGCATCGGGGTGGCGGGCTTCGCGATGATGAACGTGATGCTCATGTCGGTGGCCGTCTGGTCCGGCGCCACGGGGGCCACGGCGCAGGTGTTCCACCTTGTCTCGGCCATGATCGCCATTCCCGCCGTCGCCTACGCCGCGCAGCCGTTCTTCGGCTCGGCCCTGTCGGCGCTGCGCGCGGGACGGCTGAACATGGACGTGCCGATCTCGCTGGCCATCGTGCTGGCCTCGGGCGCGTCGCTGGCGCAGGCCTTCGGGCTGTCGGACCGGGCGGGCTGGTTCGACGCGGCGCTGGCGCTGACCTTCTTCCTTCTGGTGGGCCGCTACCTTGAACGCGCGGGCCGCGGCGCCGCCCGATCCGCGGCCGCCGAGCTGGCCGCGCTCGAGGCACCGCAGGCCCTGCTCGTCACGGGCGACGGCACGCGGGTCGTGGCCGCCGACAGCCTGGTGCCCGGCGACCGCATCCGCCTGCTGCCGGGCGACAGGCTGCCCGCCGACGGCACCATCCTGTCCGGTGCGACCGATCTTGACCGGTCGGCGCTGACGGGCGAAAGCGCGCCCGCCCCGGCGGGGATCGGCGACGCGGTGCAGGCGGGCGAGATCGCGCTGACCGGCAGTGTCGAAGTCCGTGTCGACCGCGCGGGGCGCGACACCGCGCTTGCCCGCATGGCCGAGATCGTGGCCACCGCCGAGGCGCAGCGCACCCGCTACGCCGGAATCGCCGACCGCGCCGCGCGGCTCTACGCCCCGCTGGTGCACGGGCTGGGCGCTGCGACCTTCGGGGGATGGCTGCTGGTCACCGGCGACGCGTGGCTGTCGCTGGACGTGGCGATCTCGGTGCTGGTCATCACCTGCCCCTGCGCCCTGGGCCTGGCCGTGCCGGTGGTGTCGACCGTCGCGACCGGGCGGCTGTTCCGCGACGGGATCCTGGTGAAGTCCGACACCGCGCTTGAGCGGCTGTCGCAGATCGACACGGTGGCTTTCGACAAGACCGGCACGCTGACCACGGGCGAGGTGCGACTGGCGACCGAGCTGGGCGACGACGACCTGGCGCTGGCCGCCGGCCTCGCCCGGCACTCGCGCCACCCGCTGGCCCGCGCCATCGTGGCGGCAGCCGACGCCCGCGATATTGCACCCGCCCAGGTGGACGGGCTGACCGAGCACCCGGGCCTGGGCCTCGAAGCCACCCACGGCACCCGCCGCATCCGGCTGGGGCGCCCCGGCTGGGCCGGTCCCGACAGCGACGGGCCCTCGGCCTTTCTCGACACCGGCGACGGCGCCCCCCGCCCGCTGGAAACGGCCGAGCGGATCGCGCCCGAGACCGAGGCGACCGTCACCGCCCTGCGCGAGCGCGGCATGGACATGGCGCTTCTGTCAGGCGACGGGCCCCGCGCCGTCGCGCGCATCGCGGGCGCGCTGGGCATCGCGGCGGCGCAGGCGCGGCTGACGCCCGAGGGCAAGGTCGACTGGATCGCGGACCGCCGCGCCGCCGGGCACAGGGTGCTGATGGTGGGCGACGGGCTGAACGACACCGGCGGGCTGGCGGTGGCCGACGCCGCGATCAGCCCGGGAAGCGGGCTCGACGCCGCGCGCTCGGCCGCCGACGTGGTGCTGCTGCGCGGCGGGCTGGGCGGCGTGACCGATGCGCTCTGGACCGCGCGCGCGGCCATGGCGCGGATGCGCCAGAATATCGGGCTGGCCGTCGCCTATAACGTGGTGTCGGTGCCGCTGGCGGTGCTGGGCTATGCCTCGCCGCTCGTGGCGGCACTGGCCATGTCTCTGTCGTCGATCACGGTGACCCTGAACGCGGTGAGGCGGTTCAAATGAACGTTCTGACGATCCTGATTCCCGTTTCGACCGGGCTGGGCCTGCTGGGCCTCGGGGCCTTCCTCTGGACGCTGCGCGCCGGCCAGTACGAGGACCCGGCCGGCGACCAGGCCCGCGCCCTGTCGGACGAGCACGACGACCATCCGGCGCCATAGGCACGCGGGTCTTCGTAGAGAAATCGCCACGCGCGGGCGGGGACAGGACCATGCGCAGCACGATCCGCCCCCGCCCGTGCGTCAGCCCCTAGTCCAGGGCGGTGTCGCAGCGGCCGCAGACGTCGTCGTGGGCGTGGGTGCCCACGTCCGGCAGCACTTTCCAGCACCGCGCGCATTTCTGTCCCTCGGCCCGGTCGAAGACCACGCCCACGCCCGGCACGTCGTCCAGGGTGAAGGCGCCTTCGGGCGCGGGGTCGGACGACAGGGTGATCTGCGACGTGATGCACAGGTCCGCGAAGGTCTCGGCGTCGCGGATGGTGGCCGCGTGCTCGCCCGACAGGTGCACCACCGGCGCGGCCTCGAGGCTCGAGCCGATGACCTTGTCCCGCCGCGCCTGCTCCAGCGCGCCCAGAACCACGCGGCGCGCGCCGCGCACGATGCGCGACCGGTCGGCCAGTGCCGGATCCAGCCACGTCTCGGGCGTCTCGGGCATGTCCAGCAGGTGCACGGACGCGCCGGCCTCGGGGTGCCGCTCAAGCCAGACCTCTTCCATGGTGAAAACCAGGATCGGCGCCAGCCACGTGACCAGCCGCTGGTAGATCTCGCCCATCACGGCCTCGCAGGCCACGCGGCGCGGGCTGCCTTCGGCGTCGCAATAAAGCGCGTCCTTGCGCACGTCGAAATAGAAGGCCGACAGATCCAACGTGGCGAAATCGAACACCGTGCGCCACGCGCGCTGGAAGTCGTAGGCCTTGTAGGCGGCGCGCACCTGTCCGTCGATCTCGGCCAGCCGGTGCAGCATCAGCCGTTCGAGCTCGGGCAGCTCGGCGGGCAATGCGGGCACCTCCTCCGGCAGCGATCCCAGCAGGAACCGCATGGTGTTGCGCAGCCGGCGATAGCTGTCGGCGACGCCCTTCAGGATCTCGGGCCCGATGCGCTGGTCGGCGGTATAGTCGGTCTGCGCCACCCACAGCCGCAGGATGTCGGCGCCGTACTGCTTCACCACCTCTTCGGGGACGATGGTGTTGCCCAGCGACTTGGACATCTTGTTGCCCTTCTCGTCGAGCGTGAAGCCATGGGTCACCACCGCGCGATAGGGCGCGCGGCCGATGGTGCCGCAGGCCTGCAACAGCGACGAATGGAACCAGCCGCGATGCTGGTCGGTGCCTTCCATGTAGACGTCGGCGATGCCGTCCGCCGTCCCGTCGGGCCGGTCGCGCAGCACGAAGGCGTGGGTGCTGCCCGAGTCGAACCACACGTCCAGGATGTCGAACACCTGCTCGTACTGCTCGGGGTCGGCCGCGTCGCCGATGAACCGTTCCTTCGCGCCCGGCGCGTACCAGGCATCGGCGCCCTCGGCCTCGAAGGCGGCGAGGATGCGGGCGTTCACGTCGGCGTCGCGCAGCAGGAACGCCGGATCGTCGGGCTGGGTGTCCTTCTTCACGAAGCAGGTCATGGGCACGCCCCAGGCGCGCTGGCGGCTCAGCACCCAGTCGGGCCGGCTTTCGATCATGGAATACAGCCGGTTGCGCCCGCGCTTGGGTGTCCATTCCACCAGCTGGTCGATCGAGGCCAGCGCCCGCTCGCGGATCGTCTGGCCATAGTCGTCGTGACCGTCGCCCACGGGCCGGTCGATGGCCACGAACCATTGCGGGCGGTTCAGTCGGATGACCGGGGCCTTCGACCGCCACGAATGCGCGTCGCTGATGGTCAGGCGCGACCGGGCCAGAAGGCGCGCGCCCTCGACCAGCTTGCCGATCACCGCCTTGTTGGCGCCGCCCGGCTTGCCGTTCTGCCTGATGATCTGCTCGCCCCCGAAGAACGGCAGGTCGGCGCGATAGCTCGAGTCGTCCAGCACGTTGTAGGTCATGGGCAGCCCGTGCTTGCGCCCGATCTGGAAGTCGTCGTCACCGTGGCTGGGCGCGGTATGCACGAAGCCGGTGCCCGCGTCGTCGGTGACGTGGTCGCCGGGCAGAAGCGGCACGTCGAAATCCCACTCGCCCTCCGCGCCCTCGGCCCCGCGCAGCGGGTGGGCACAGACCAGCGCCTTGAGCTCGTCGGTCTGCACGTCGCGGAGGCGGCGATACTGCCCCTCTTCCAGCCGCGCGGCCGACAGGGTCTGCGCGGCCAGCGCGTCGGCCAGCAGGTACAGGTCGCCCACGTTGGCCCAGCATTCGTCCGGGGTGCCGGTGACCTCGTAGAGGCCATAGCCGATCTCGGGGCCGAAGCAGATCGCGCGGTTCTGCGGGATGGTCCAGGGCGTGGTCGTCCAGATCACCACCGACGCCGATTCCAGCTGTGCCTGCCGCTTGTCCACCGCGGCGCGGATCGCCTCGCGCTCCTCCAGCGGCGCTTCTTCCGCAGCGACGGCCGCTTCGCTGTCCAGCGCGTCGGACTGGGCGCTGACCACCGGGAACTTGACCCAGATCGCGTCCACCTGGCGGTCGTGGTATTCCACCTCGGCCTCGGCGAGCGCGGTCTTTTCCACGGGCGACCACATGACCGGCTTCGAGCCCTGGTAGAGCGTGCCGTTCATCAGGAACTTCTGGAACTCGCCCGCGATCACCGCCTCGGCGTGGTAATCCATGGTGAGGTAGGGCTCGGCCCAGTTGCCGGTGATGCCCAGGCGCTGGAACTCGTCGCGCTGGATGTCCACCCACTCGGCGGCGAAGTCGCGGCACTCCTTGCGGAATTCGACCACGTCGACGGCATCCTTGTCGCGGCCCTTGGCGCGGTATTTCTCCTCGATCTTCCACTCGATGGGCAGGCCGTGGCAGTCCCAGCCGGGGATATAGCGCGCGTCGAAGCCCATCATCTGGTGCGACCGGACGATCATGTCCTTGATCGTCTTGTTCAGCCCGTGACCGATATGCAGGTGGCCGTTGGCGTAGGGCGGGCCGTCATGCAGGGTGAAAGGTGTCCGCCCGTCCTTCTCGCGCAGGCGGTCGTAGACGCCGATCTCCTGCCAGCGGGCCAGCCACTCGGGCTCGCGCTTGGGCAGACCCGCCCGCATGGGAAAGTCGGTCTGCGGCAGGTTCAGCGTGTCTTTGTATTCGGGCGTGGTCTTGGTGTCGGTGGTGTCGGCGCACATGGGATCGGTCCCCGCAAGTGGATGGTCTGGGCAGGATTGGAATGAGGGCGGCGCGCCAGTCGGTCATGCGCCTTGTCCCGGCAGCCTGAGACGATCAGGCGACCGGGCGGATAATTCGTATGATGCGAAAGATCCGGGCCATCTTGCGCCCGCTTATAGGCACGATGACGCCGGGCGGCAAGAACGCTCAGGCGGTCTCGGGCGCCGCCTCGTTTCGCACGCTCAGGTCCGACGAGCCGAGGAAGTGACCCCAGGTCTTCATCCGGTCGATATTGTCGCAGATCACCTTCACGGCCACCAGGAACGGCACCGCCATCAGCGCCCCCGCGATGCCCCAGAGCCAGCCCCAGAAGACGACGGTCACGAAGACCGAGACCGTGTTCAGTTCCAGCCGGCGGCCAAGGATCGCGGGCGTGATGATCTGCCCTTCCAGCGATGTGGCCGCGAGGTAGAGAAGCGGAGGCGTGATCGCGGCGCCCAGGGTCGGGAACGCCAGAAGCGAGAAGACCGACACCAGGAAGACGCCCGCCATCGCGCCGATGAAGGGCAGGAAGTTGAAGGCGAAGGCCACGATCCCCCAGACATAGGCGTTATCCAGCCCCGACGCCCACATCAGCCCCCAGATGATGAGGCCGAGCCCGGCATTGATCAGCGTGATGGTCAGCAGGTAGCGCGAGATCGCCTTCTCCACGCCCATCATGATCCGGTAGGCGCGCTTCTTGTCGGACATGCTGGGCAGCGCCTCGACGATCTTCACGCGGAACATGTCGCCCGAGGCCAGCAGGAACAGCGCCAGCACCAGCGTCACGGCGAAGGTGGTCCCGACCGAGGCCGCGTTGCTGACGGCCGAGTCCAGCAGGCCGGGGCTTTCGATGGAAACCTTCTGAACCCTTTCGCCACCGCCGTTGGATTCGGCCATCTCCTCGACCTCTTCGCTGGCCTCCTTGACCTTCTCCACCGACTCGGTCAGCCCGCGCAGCTTCAGTTGAAGCTCGCGCCCCATCTCGGGCGCCTCGGCCAGCCATCGGCTGACGGGACCCGACGCCGCGTAGCCCGCGGCGCTCAGCCCCACGCCGATGGTCACGATCAGAAGGACCGCCGTCACCGGCGCGGGCACGCCGATGCGCCCCGCCGTGCGCACGATGGGGCTGAGCGTCAGGGCCAGCATGAGACCGAGGATGATCGGCAGCAGCACGTCGCGGGAGAAGTAGCAGGCCACGACCACGGCGACGAAGGCCAGCAGGATCAACGCGCGCCGGATGCGGTTCAGCTGGCTCAGCACCTCGATCCGCCAGCTCGGGTCGCTCATCTGGTCAGGGTCGATCTGATCGACCGGGGGAAGGGCCATGGGCGACACCACGCGAATGTGAAATTGGTTCCAGCGTCAACTTGCGACCAACGGACGCGGTTCCCTCACCGGGTCCGCAACGCGTCCACGTGCGACCACACCGCGCTGATCACGACCGACCCCTCGCCCACCGACGACGCCACCCGCTTCACCGACCCCGCCCGCACGTCGCCCACGGCGAAGATGCCGGGCGTCGAGGTCTCGAAGGCGGTGCGCCCGCCGGTCGCCGGGCCGGTCACCACGTATCCCGCGCGGTCGAGCTCGACCAGGCCGCGCAGCCAGCCGGTGTTGGGCGCGGCGCCCACCATGACGAACACCGCCCCGGTCTCGAGCCGCCAATCGCGCCCCTCCAGCTTGTCGCGCAGGGTGATCGCCTCCAGCTGGTCCTCGCCGTGCAGCGCCGTCATCTCGGTGCGGGAATGCAGGGTGATGGCCGGGTCGGCCTCGAGCCGGCGGGCGAGGTAGTCCGACATGCTGGCCGCAAGGCTGTCGCCGCGGATCAGGACATGCACATGCGACACGCTGCGCGACAGGTACATGGCCGCCTGCCCCGCCGAGTTGCCGCCGCCGACCACCACCACCGGGCGGCCCCGGCACCAGCGCGCCTCGACATCGGTGGCGGCGTAGTAGATCCCGGCGCCCTCGAACGACTCCAGCCGGTCCAGCGGCAGGCGGCGGTACTGCACCCCCGCCGCCACCACGACCGCGCGCGCCGTGACGCCGCCCCCGTCGTTCAGCGTCGCGCGGAACAGGCCGTCCGCGCCCTTCTCCAGCGCCGTCACCCGCGCGGGCATGGCGAAGCGGGTGCCGAATTTCATCGCCTGGACCTCGCCGCGCCAGACCAGGTCGCCGCCCGAGATGCCGGTGGGAAAGCCCATGTAGTTTTCGATCCGGCTGGAGGTGCCCGCCTGCCCGCCCACGGCGGTGTCCTCGACCACCACGGCGCTCAGCCCCTCGGCGCCCGCGTAGACCGCCGCCGCCACGCCCGCCGGGCCGCCGCCCACGATCAGCACGTCCAGAATCTCGTCCGCGTCGATGCGCAATTCCAGCCCCAGCACGCGGGCGAGTTTCGCGGGGCTCGGATCCTCGATCACCACGTCGCGCCCGAAGATCACCGCCGGGCGATCCGTTGCGATGGCGCAGAGTTCCGCCTCGGCCGTGGCCCGCGCGCTGCCCAGCGGCAGGTCCTCGAACGGGATGCGGTTGCGGCTGGCGAAGGCGGCGATATCGCGGATGGTGCGGTCGACATCCGAGCCGATCAGCTTCAGCGCGCTGTCGCCGGTCTCGATCTGGCGGCGCCGACGCGCGGCCAGCACGGTGATGACGATGTCGCTCATCTCGGGGATCTGCCGCATGAGCGCCAGCATCTCGGCCCGCGGCACGGCGAGGGCGGTGGTCGGCGCGCAGGCCCGCAAGGTCATCGACGCCACCGCCCCGGTCAGGAACGCGATCTCGCCCACGAACTGCGTGGGACCCAGCGTGTGCGGCAGGTGCCGCGCGTCGGTCCAGGGGTTTACCACCTCGACCTCGCCCTCGGTCAGGAAGATGAACTCCTGCTGCACCTCGCCCGCGCGCAGGACCGTCTGGCCCGCCTCGTACCGGATCTCGCGCCCCGCCTTGCGCAGGGCGGTCACGTGGCTGTCGTGCAGCGGCGTGCGCTGCATTTCGGCCAGGTCACGCGCCAGGCTCTCCACGCTCGTCCTCCTTCCGCCCCGGGAACAGGCCCGACAGGGCCCGCCCCACCAACCGCGTCACCTGCGGCCGCGGCGCGGCGGCGAAGGGCAGCGGGCGGCATACCTCGATCGCCGCCACGCCCACCCGCGCCGTCAGCGCGCCGTTCACCACGCCCTCGCCGAAGCGGCGGCTCACGCGGCTCAGCACCGATCCCCCGGCGACCGAGCTGATCAGGTCGTCGCCCACCGCCACCGCACCCGTGGCCACGAGGTGCGTCATCACCGCCCGGGTCAGCCGCCAGCTGCCCAGCGTTCCGGCCCGCCCGCCGTAGATCTCGGCGATGCGGCGGATCATGCGCAGGTTGGCGGTCAGCGCGGCGGCCACGTCGGCCAGCGCCAGCGGCACCACGGCGGTGACGGTGGCCACCTGGCGCGCCGCCGCCTCGACCTCGATCCGCGCGGCGGCGTCCAGCGGTGCCAGCAGCTCGGTCTCGGCCAGCGCGAACAGCGCGTCGGCGTCGAACACCTCGCCGCGCCGCTCCTCCACCCGCGCCACGTGCCAGCTCAGCGCGTCGCGATCCCGGTAAAGCGCCACGATCCGGTCCAGCACCACCCGGGCCCGCGCCGTCGTGCCCTCGGCCAGGGCGGCCTCGGCCTCGGATTGCAGCCGTCCCATCCGCGCCAGCCGCGCCAGCGCCGCCAGCTCCCGCAACGCGATCAGGACCGCGACCAGCGCCAGCCCCCCGGTCAGCACCAGCGCCACCCAGCCCAGCACGGCATTGCGCGCAAGCAGCGCGTCGATGGCCGACCAGGCGGTCAGGGACAGGGTGAAGACGAACAGCGCGCCCGCCAGCCGCCAGAACCACCGCCCCAGGGCCGAACGCTCGCGCGCGGCCAGCGCGGCGGCGGTGCGCATGGCGCGCCCATCGGGCCGGTCGTCCCGGCCGCCCGTCTCGGGCACCGGCGGCGCCAGCGCGGGCGAGGCCGCGGGCCCCTCGCCCGGCTCCTCGATCAGGACGGGTCCGCGCCGTTCAGCCATGCAACGCCCCCGATCGCGCCGCGCCCCGCACATCACTGGTCCCCAAATACTCTTGCGCCGCCGTCGGAACGGGCGCGACGCCGGGACGATGAAACGCGCTCACAACCGGTCCCCGATCAGGAACTCCGCCGCCCGGTCCAGGCGGATATGCGGTGGCCCCTCGCCGGGCTTCAGGCTCAGGGGCTGGGGCGCGAAGCGCATGATGGCGTAATCCTCGTCCAGCCAGGCGGGCGCCCCCTGCCGCGCTGGGGTCAGAAGATGCGCGGGATCCTCGGGCAGATGGCCGGGATGAAACGCCGCGCGGCGGCCATCCTCCAGCAACACGCCGCGCACCACGTCGAGCTCGCGCCCGTCATGGGTCACCGTATCCTCGGTGGTGGCGCGCAAGGCGGCGATGGACATGGCGGCGGTTGTCGCGCCGGCGTAATCCGCGCGCCGCTTGGCGTCCGACAACAGCGCCTCCATGATCGCGGTCAGCTTGCCGTGCTGGCTGTGGTGCAGGTGATCGGCCTTGGTGGCGGCGAAGAGGATCCGCTCGATCCGGCGGCCAAGGAAGATCTGGCTCAGGAAGTTGTTCTGGCCCGGGCGGAACGCCCCCAGGATATCGCCCATGGCACGGCGCATGTCCTCGACCGCCTGCGGGCCGGCATGGATCGCGCCCAGCGCGTCGACCAGAACGACCTGCCGGTCCAGCCGGGCGAAATGGTCGCGGAAGAACGGCTTCACCACCTCGCGCTTGTAGGCTTCGTATCGCCGCGCGAACTCGCGCCCCAGCGAGCCGCGCCCGTGCTCGCCGGGTGGCAGGGGCGCGAAGGTCAGGACGGGGCTGCCCGCCAGGTCGCCGGGCAGCAGGAACCGCCCCGGCGTACAGTCCGAATACCCGTCCTCGCGCGCCGCGCGCAGGTAGCCGGTGAAGGCCGCCGACAGCGCCCGCGCCTGCGGCTCGTCCAGCTTGGCGGCCGGGTCCGCCCCGGCCAGCGCCGCGCGAAAGGCCTCGGCCTGCGGGCGGTTCTCCAGCCGCTCGAGCGTCTCGCGCGACCATTGCGCGAAATCCTTCTCGATCAGCCCCAGGTCCAGCAGCCATTCGCCGGGATAGTCCACGATATCCAGGTGCAGCGTGCGCGGCCCGCGCAGGCCCGCCACCAGGCCGGTGGGCTGCACCTTCAGCGACAACCGCAGCTCGGAAATGGCGCGGGTGCTGTCGGGCCAGTGCGGCGCGGGGCCGGTCAGCGCGGCCAGGTGCGTCTCGTAGTCGAAGCGCGGCAGGGTGTCGTCGGGCTGGGGCTGAAGATAGGCCGCGCGGATCGCGCCCTGCGCCGCCGCGCGCAGCTGCCCCATGCGCGCCCGGTTCATCAGGTTCGCCACCAGCGAGGTGATGAAGACGGTCTTGCCCGCGCGGCTGAGCCCGGTCACGCCCAGCCGGATGGTGGGTTCGAGAAACGCACCCGACACCGCGCTGCCCGCGCGCTCGACGCGCCGTGCGACTTCGTCCGCGATGTCACCGATGATCAAGCTGCACGCCCCCGCCTTTGCCAATCCACAACATAGGCAGCACCCCCCGCGCCTTCCAGCCCGCGCCGGTCACGGACCAAGCCGCCGGCTCCCCCCTCGCCTGCGCCCCTCGACCCCCGTTCACCGCTCGCAGCGGGCAAATGCGCCGCCCCGACCGCCATTCGAGGCGCCCCGGGCATTGCGACGGCGCCGAATGCATGGGACCATCCACGTCATCCGCGATGAAAGGCCCCCGGCATGGCAAGCGACACCCCGAAGCGTGGGCAAGGTTTCGATCTCAAAAGCGGGACGACGGATGTCGATGCCGTCTCCGGCTATTACGACGCCTGGGCGTCCACCTATGACGAGACGCTCGACTCCTGGGACTACCAGGCGCCGGCAACCGCCGCGGAACGGCTCGCCCGGCACGTGCAGGCCGGTGACGCCATCCTGGATGCGGGCTGCGGCACCGGGCTCTTCGGGCGCGCCATGGCCCGCCACGGGGCGTTCCGCATGGTCGGGCTCGACATCTCGTCGGCCAGCCTGGAGCGGGCCGGACAGCGCAATCTATACGACCGGCTGATCCAGCATGACCTTCAGCGGCTGCCCCTGCCCATCGACGACGACGCCATGGCCGGCGCCGCGTCTGTCGGGGTCCTCACCTATATCGAGAACGGCGCCGGTTTGCTGCGCGACCTGTGCCGATGCGTACGTCCCGGCGGCGTCATCACCTTCACGCAGCGCACCGACCGGTGGGACGAGCGCGACTTCGCGACAATCGTCGAAGCGATCGCCGAAGACGGCGCGTGGCGCGTGCTCGAGATCAGCGAGCCGCTCGACTACCTGCCCGGCAACCAGGATTTCGGCCAGGACATCAAGGTAATCCATACCCTCTGCCGGGTGACTTGAGGGGGCCGCGCGGCCGATCCAACGGGACATGCGGCGAGACCTGTTTCAAGCCTCCCCAGACCGGGTGATGAGCGCGATCGAGTCGCGCAGCCGCAGCGTGAACGACAGCGCCCAGCCCACCAGGACGTAGACCAGGAACCCCGCCAGCACGAGAAGGATGGCCAAGCCCATCCAGAGCAGCTGCATGAGGAAGAAACCGAAATCGCGCGCCATCGCCCGGGCGTCGCGCATCAATTCGGCCCGCCCCGCCGACAGCTTGTGGCCCAATGCGGTGACGTCTTCTCCGATGCGCGTGATCTCGCCAAGCTCGGCCCTCACGGCGTCGATGTCCTTGCGGGCCAAGGTCTTGATCTGGCCCTCCAGCGCCTTGAGATTGGCCAGCGGCTGGACGAAGGGCTTTTCCATGGTCGTGATCAGCTGCGTGCCGATGCCCTTGAAGAAATCTCCAAGCTTCAGGTCCAGGTGCGGCACCAGCTTCTTCAGCATTCGGCCGATCCCCAGGTCCATCTTTCCGAAGATCCCGAAATCGAGCGAGAACATCCCCGATATCTTGTCGACCTCATTGCCGACGGCGGTCTTCACCGTCTGCACGGCCTCGTGCTCGACATCGACGATACCCTCGCTGATCGCGTGATAGCTGCTGCGGACCTCGCTGCCGATGACGCGCATCTCGTTGGTCACGTCCCGCACCAGCCGCTGCTCGAGCGCGTAGACATCCATGGCGATGCGGCGGAATTGCTGGCTTTCGCCGTGGACGAAATCCCGGACCACGTCGAATTCGCGCTCTGCGGCGGTGACCAGCTCCTGCTCCTCCAGCTCAAGCGTATGGATTTCAGGGGCGCTGCGCCCGATGAAGACCATCACGGCGACCCCCAGCAGGCCCACCAGCAAAAGCGGCATCAGGGTGTGAAACAGCAACAGGTGGCCCAGCGCGCGGTCCGTCAGGCGCCGGGTGAACCCCGTTCCCCAGCGTATCTCGGCCAGGTGCCACAGCGACAGCACCAGCCACGTGGCCAAGCCCAGGGGGATCAGGAGAATCCAGAAGGTCTTGCCCGATTGGTTGGTCACCATCGCCTTGCGGTCCCGCACCACGTGGGAAAGCGTCTGGCGGGCCTCGGTCAGTTCGTAGAGTTCCTGCGGACTGCGGCCGGGGGGCGTCGTCAGCGCGCGATACTGGCGGTTGTTGGCGACAAGGTCGCGCACGTCGTCCAGCAACTGGAAATCGCGCGGCCCCGACCGCTCCAGCCCCGCGGTCTGGAGTGCGCTCATCCGGTCCTCGAAGGGACCCGTTTCCGCGACGGCAACGTAGATCTCGGCGTATAGCCGGTAGTCGAAGGCGAAAAGCGTGCGGACGCTGAAGCCGTAGGGCGCCAGGTGCCGTTTCAGATCCTCGGCCGTCGTGCTGCCCCTGCGCAGCATCCGGGTCTGCACGCTGTCCATGATGAACTGACCGCGTTGGACCACGGCCTCGATCTGGGCCATTTCGTCGGGCGTGACCGGATCCCCCAGGTTGGCGAGATCCTCGTTCGCCTTGGCCACCCGGTGGTCGGACGCGGCGATGCCCGACACCACGTGCCAGGCCGAAAGACCGCCCGTGATCGACAGCATCCCGGCCATCATCCCGACGAACAAGGCCGGCGCCAGCAGCCAGGACCGCCAGAACAGGAACGCGAGGACCAGCCAGGACAGCGCGAGGATCCCGAACAGCAGGTGGACCGCGCTGACGGTGCTGAGAAAGGCCATCTCCGCCACCGCCGGGTAGTCCCCGTCGTTGAAGGCCTGCAACCGCATCCGGACCAGGAACAGCGCGCCGGTCCAGGCCACGAGGACCAGTCCGACGCGCAGGAGCGACTGGCGCCACCCGTCGAAAGGGCCGCGCCCGTGCCGCAGCATCCCCCACAGTTGCCGCGCCACGGGAATTCCCACCAGGACGAGGACACCGATCAGCCAAAGCAGCACGGCCACGTCCGGGTCGAATTCCGCATCCGGCCGCGGCTCGGGATCGGCGCCCTGGGCCATGAGCGGCGCGGCCACGAGGCATGACAGGGCCGTCCAGGCGGGCAGAGCTTGCCGGACCGCCCTCATTCCGCGTCCTCGAACGCGGGCAGATCGGTGCCCGCCCGGGCCATGCGGATACTACTGCTCTTGTAGCCGCTGCGCTTGTTCTTCCAGTCGTCGTAGCCCAGCCAGCACCCGAAAAGCGTTGCGATCAGGACAACGGAAAACCCGATGAAGAAGAACGTGTTCGGGGGCGCGTCCTCGGCTATCAGCGTCCACAGGATATGAGCGAAGATCAGGCCGATCCCCAGCAGGACCGTGCCGCGTTTCAGAACCGCGATCTTCGAGCGGTCCTTGTCCTCGGCGATCCCGAACCCTTCGAGCAACGCCCAGATCCCCAGGCCGATCAACCCCAGGATCCCGCCGGCCAGGATGGTCCCCTCGGCGTCCGGCGCCGACCAGAACAGCGATAGCGGCGGCAGCAGCGCGGCGACCAGCGTGGCGATGGCCAGCAGAAGGGTCAGGGCAAGGGGACCGAAGGTCGTCGACCCCCGGCCCTCCTCGTCCGACGACCCGTAATACAGAGCCGTGCCCTGCCAGCCGACCAACAGGGCCATCAGCACGCCGTAGATCGGCCAGATCCCGACCGTGAACGCGTTGGCCCGGCTTTCCAGGCCGATCAGCAACGCGGCGACATAGCATAGGCCCGAGACCACCGCGATGGCGGCGCCGACCCGCATGTAGAACGTCGCCTGTTCGAGCTCGTGTGGCGTGACGCCCGCGTCGTCCCGGTGCCTGGCGCGAAACGCCCAGGCCAGCAGCGCGAGCGTGCCCGAGGCGATGGCGACCAGCATCAGGATGACGACCGATGGCGCCGTATTGACGGTGCCGAAACCGATGATCGAAAGCACGGCGAGAAAGTTGAGAAAGTCCGCGGCAGCCTTGCCGGTAAAACCCTTGGTCATGAGAAAATCCCGAATTTGCCAATGAAATTTCGCCGGAACACCTCGGCGGAACACAACTTTCCGTAGCGTCAACGCCCCATAAACAACGGTCAATTGTTTTGCGGCCGGAAACGCGCGTGGCCATGGAAATGGCGACAAACGCCCCGGCCCGGGCCATTGCGGCCCGGCAGTTCTGGATCAAAATGCAAGTATTTTAGGCAGCGCGGCGCCGCTGTTTCACCCGGCGGCGATGCGGGGTGGCGGCGCGGACGCCCGCGCGGCGGCCGCCGAACATCTTCGGCGGCGCGGGGCGGACCGGTCGGCCCGCTCCCCTTGAGCCGGTCACACGGCGAGGATAGCGAAGCCGTTCGGCTCGATCCGTGCGCCGCCTGCCTCGGGCTGCCACCCGTCCGAGACAAGCTCCGGGCCGACGTCCCCGTCCCACCGCGCGGGCGCGTTCGACAGGTTGAACACGCACAGCGTCCCCGCGCCCCGGCGATAGGCCAGCACGCCTTCGGGCGCGTCGAGGAACGCCATGTCGCCGTTGCGCAACGCGTCGCGATCCGCCCGCAGGGCCAGCATTCGCTTGTAGAACGACAGCACGCTGCCGGGGTCATCCGCCTGTGTGTCCACCGCCCGCGCGGCCTGCGGCGGCTTCATCGGCAGCCACGTCGACCCGGCATCCGAGAACCCGGCATTCTTCGCCCCGGACTCCCACGGCATCGGCGTGCGGCAGCCGTCGCGGCCCGGGTTGTCGGGGAAGAAGGTCTTGCCCTCGGGATCCACCAGCTCGTCGTAGGTCAGCTCGGTCTGTGGCAGGCCCAGCTCTTCGCCCTGGTACAGGCACACCGACCCCCGGATCGACAGCAGCAGCGCGCAGGTCATCCGTGCAAAGCGGTCCGCATCGCTCCAATGCGCGCCCCAGCGCGAGACGTGGCGCGGCACGTCGTGGCTGGAAAACGCCCAGTTGGGGCACCCTTCATAGCCGTCGCGGAACATCGCCTTCAGCTGGTCGCGGAAGAACGCGGCGCCGTAGGGTTTGTGCATCAGCGCCGTGTGATAGGCCTGATGCAGCCGCCCCGGGCCGGTATAGTCGTGCAGCCGCTCGATCGGGTGGTGCGCCTCGCCGATCTCGCCGATCAGGGTGCGCGCGTCGTATTCGTCGGTCAGCGCCCGCACCCGCTCGATGAAGGCCAGGTTCTCGGGCCGGTTCTTCGAATGGATCGGGTACTGCATCTCGAAGGTCTTGTAGTCCGGCTCGGTCTTCTCGCGGATGTCGGGCGGGTTGTCGCGCAACCGGTCGTCGTGGACATAGTGGTTCACCGCGTCCAGCCGGAAGCCGTCCACCCCCTTGTCCAGCCAGAAGCGCAGCGTCTCCAGCGCCCAGTCCTGCACCTCGGGATTGTGGAAGTTCAGATCGGGCTGCTCTTTCAGGAACTGGTGGAAATAGTACTGCCGCCGCCGCACATCCCAGGTCCAGGCCGGGCCGCCGAAGATCGACTGCCAGTTGTTGGGCGGGCTGCCCTCGGGCTTCGCGTCGGCCCAGACGTACCAGTCGGCCTTCGGGTTCGTGCGCGACGCCCGGCTTTCGGTGAAGAACGGGTGGCGGTCGGACGAATGGCTCAGCACCTGGTCGATGATGACCTTCAGGCCCAGGTCGTGCGCGCGGGCGACCAGCGCCTCGAAGTCGGCCATGGTGCCGAAGGTCGGGTCGATATCGCGGTGATCGCTCACGTCGTAGCCCATGTCGGCCATGGGCGAGGTGAAGATCGGCGACAGCCAGATCGCGTCGACGCCCAGATCGGCCACGTGCGGCAGCCGGCGGATGATCCCCTTCAGGTCGCCCATGCCGTCGCCATCGTCGTCCTGGAAGCTGCGCGGATAGATCTGGTAGGTGACCGAGTTGCGCCACCAATCCTGCGAATGCGCCATGATTTCACCTTTCCGAAACGTTTCGGTCTTGGTGAAGGTTGACCCGAAACGTTTCGCGTTGCAAGTCATTTCGGCACAGGAAGCGGAGGAAGCCGTGCCGACCCTCAAGGATGTCGCCCGCCACGTGGGCCTGTCGGTGACGCAGGTCAGCCGCGCCCTGAACGACCACGCCGATGTCAGCGCCGAGACCAAGACCCGCGTGCGGCAGGGCGCGCTCGAGATCGGCTATCGTCCCAACCTGGCGGCCCGCACCCTGAAATCCGGGCGCTCGGGCAGCGTGGCCATGATCGTGCCCGGCCGGTCCGAGACGGTCGAGGTCGAGTTGCTGATGGAATCGGTGATGGGCCTGTCGGCGGAGTTCTCGCGCCGCGGCCTGCGGTTCCTGCTGCACGTGCTGGGACCCGGAGACGACCCGGTCGCCGCGCTCGAAACGCTGGTCCACGGCGGCGGCATCGACGGGTTCGTGCTGACCGACCCGGTGCTGAACGATCCCCGCGTCGCCAGCCTGACCGCAAGCGGCACGCCCTTCGTGCTGCACGGGCGCGACCGCGCCGATGCCGCCTACCCTTTCGTCGATATCGACAACCGCGCCGTGGGCCACGCGCTGGCCTCGACGCTCACGACACGCGGCGCGCGGGGCATCGCGCTGGTGGGCGGCCCCGAGGATCGGCCCTACACGCTGTTCCGCCGCGAAGGCATCGACGCGGCGCTGGCCACGGCCGGCGCGCGGCTGGTGGCCGACCTGCCCGGCCCGATGACCGAGGCGCGCGGCCGCGCCGCCGGCGGCAGCCTGCCCCCGGACGGAATCGACGGGGTGATCGCGGGCAACATGATGCTGGCCGCGGGCCTGCGCGCGGCCCTGCCCGACATCCCGCTGGCGGTGCATGACGACCGGCTGATCGCCTTCGATCCCGCACGCCTGTCCGGCCCCCTCATGCGCACCGAGGCGCCGCTGGACGCCGCCTGGGCACCGCTCTGCGACGCGCTGGTGCAGGCGATCGACGGCGAAATTCCGCAGGTCATCCTGCCCTTCCAGACCCACGGCTGAACGCGTCCCTTGACAGGTCGGGCGCTAACATGCTTTTTATCCGAAACGTTTCGGATGCCCTGGGAGGATACCATGAAGACCCGTTTCGCGCTTTTGGCGACCACGACCCTGCTTGCCACGCCGCTCGCCGCGCAGGACCTGATCCAGCCCATCGGCGAAGGGCCGTTCAGCTGGGACGCCTACGAATCCTTCGCGGACGAATACCAGTTCGACGGCGAAACGCTGGTCGTGCTGGGGGCCTCCACCGGGGCCGACAAGGACAAGCTCGACAACCTGTTCGCCTATTTCGAGGAAGCGACCGGCGCGACCGTGCAGCTTTCAGGCTCGGAAAGCTTCGAGCAGGACATCGTCATCGCGGCCCAGTCCGACACCCTGCCCGACATCGCCATGTTCCCGCAGCCGGGCCTTGCCGCCGACATGGCCCGGCGCGGCGTCGTGCGTCCGCTGGATGCGTCCAACCGCCAGTGGTTCGCGGACAACTTCGCCGCCGGGTCGTCCTGGGCCGATCTCGTGACCTTCGAAGGCCCCGACGGGTCGGACAACATCTACGGCACGATCTTCGGCGCCGACGTCAAAAGCCTGGTGTGGTATTCGCCCGAGAATTTCGACGAGGCCGGCTACGACATCCCCCAGAGCATGGAAGAGCTGAAGGCACTGACCCGGCAGATCGTCGACGACGGCGGCACGCCCTGGTGCATCGGCCTCGGCTCGGGCGCGGCCACGGGCTGGCCCGCCACCGACTGGGTCGAGGAATTCGTCCTGCGCACCCAGCCGCCCGAGGTCTATGACCAGTGGGTGACGAACGAGATCCCGTTCGACGATCCGCGCATCGTGGTCGCCATCGAGGAATACGGCTGGTTCGCCCGCAACGACGACTTCGTGCCGCAGGACGCCGCCGCCGTCGCGACCTCGGACTTCCGCGACAGCCCCGCCGGTCTCTTCTCGTTCCCGCCCGAATGCTACATGCACCGGCAGGCCAGCTTCATCCCGAACTTCTTCCCCGAAGAAGTCGAGGTCGGGACGGACGTGGATTTCTTCTACTTCCCTGCCTACGCCGACCGTGACCTGGGCCAGCCGATCCTCGGCTCGGGGGGCGTCATCTCGGTCACCTCGGACCGCGAGATCGCGCAGGCCTTCATCGAGTTCCTGAAACTGCCCACGGCGCACGAGATCCAGATCAGCCAGGGCCAGTTCCTGACCCCGCACCTGGGCGCCAATACCGACGCCTATGCCAACGACACGCAGGCCGCCCAGGGCGAGATCCTGACCAACGCGACCACCTTCCGGTTCGACGGGTCGGACCTGATGCCGGGCGAGATCGGCACCTCGGCCTTCTGGCAGGGCATGGTCGACTACCAGACCGGCGCCTCGGCCGAGGACGTCGCCGCCGAGATCCAGAACCGCTGGTCGCAGATCCGCTGAGCCGGGCGACAGTCGAAACACCCGGGCGCGCCGCATCCCCTTGCGGCGCGCCTTTCGCCCGCGCGGCGCGGCCCTGCCCCGCTTGCCCCGCGCGCGCGGCGCGAATAGATGCACCGCCATGCCCCGCTTTGCCCTCAAGGTCGACTACCACGGCGCGCCCTTCGCGGGCTGGCAGCGGCAGGCCGACCAGCCCTCGGTCCAGGGCGCGATCGAGGCCGCGCTGGCCCGGCTGGAACCCGGCCCCCACACCATCGCCGCCGCCGGCCGCACCGATGCGGGCGTGCACGCGCGCGGACAGGTCGCCCACGCGGACCTCGCGCGCGACTGGGACCCTTTCCGGCTGTCCGAGGCGCTGAATTACCATCTGAAGCCCCAGCCGGTCGCCATCACCGCCTGCGCCCGCGTGGAGGACGACTGGCACGCCCGGTTCTCGGCCACGTGGCGGCAATACCTGTTCCGCATCGTCAGCCGCCGCGCGCCGCTGGTCCACGACGCGGGGCTTGCGTGGCAGGTGAAACAGCCGCTGGATGCGGCCGCCATGCAGGCCGGCGCGCGGCATCTGCTGGGGCGGCACGACTTCACCACCTTCCGCGCCGCGCTCTGCCAGGCCAAGTCGCCGGTCAAGACGCTCGACCGGCTGGATGTCGAAGAGATCCCCGGATCCGACCAGACCGAGATCCGGCTCCACGTCCGCGCCCGCAGCTTCCTGCACAACCAGGTCCGCAGCTTCGCGGGCACGCTCGAGCGGGTGGGCAGCGGCGCCTGGGCGCCTGACGACGTGAAAGCGGCGCTCGACGCCCGCGACCGCACCCGCTGCGGCCCGGTGGCGCCGCCCCAGGGGCTCTACCTGGTGGGGGTCGGGTATCCGTCGGATCCTTTCGACCGCTCGACTACGTAGGCGCCCTGCGCCGTGAAGCGGCGCATCATCAGCACCCCCGCCACCGCCAGACCGGCCGCAAGGCCCAGCCACACGCCGATCCCGCCCAGCCCCAGCGGAAACCCCAGCAGGTAGGCCACCGGCACGCCCACGACCCAGTAGCTGATGACCGCCAGCAGCATGGGCACTTGCGTGTCCTGCACCCCCCGCAACAGGCCCAGCGCCATGACCTGCAACGCGTCCACCAGCTGGAACAGCGCCGCCGCCGCCAGCATCGCCACGGCCAGCCGCATCACCTGACCGTAGGCCGGGTCGGCGGGGTCGAGGAAGGCCACGATCATCGGGCGCGGCAGCAGCAGGAACAGCGCCACGCAGACCAGCGCGAAGACCAGCGACACGGCCACCACCGCCCGCGCGCCGCGGCGCAGGTCCGGCCCGTCGCCCCGGCCCAGCGCGTTGCCCGCGCGGATCGTCGCCACGTTCGACAGGCCGATATGCACCATGAACACCGCCGACGTGATGTTCAGCGCGATGCCATGCGCCGCCAGCGGGATCGCCCCCAGCCAGCCCATCATCACCGACGAGGCCGAGAACAGGCTGACCTCGGCCACCGAGGTCAGGCCGATGGGCAGGCCCAGCCGGAACACCCGCGCCAGGATCGCCCGGTCCACCCGCCAGAAATTGGCGAAGACCGCGTATGCCGCCATGGCCCGCGCGGTATAGGCGACCATCACCGCGCAGCTGAGCGCCGTCGACACCAGCGACGCGATGGCCGCGCCCCGGATGCCCAGCTCGGGCGCGCCCCAGTTGCCGAAGATCAGCGCGTAATTCGCCAGCGCGTTCACGACCACCGCGGCGACCGTGGCCCACAGAACGACCTGCGTGCGCTCGATCCCGGCAAGGGTGGATTTCAGCACCATGATCCCCAGCGCGGGCACGATGCTCCAGCCCTGGATCCACAGGTAGTCGGCCGCCATCTGCGACAGCGCGGGCGCCTGGCCCAGCGCGCGCAGGATGGGCCCCGCGCCCAGCAGCAGCGGCAGGCAGGCCAGCGCGAAGCCCCCGGTCAGCCACAGCGCCATGCGCGTGGCGCGCCGCACCACGGTCTCGTCGCCGCGCGCCGCCGCCTCGGCCACCAGCGGCATCACCGCCTAGCCGAAGCCCGAGCCGAAGATCAGCAGGATGAAGAAGAAGGTCGCCGCCAGCACCTGCGCGGCCAGCACCTCGATGTCGTACCGGCCCAGCATCACCGTGTCGGTCAGCTGGATCGCGAACTGCGACAGGTGGCTGCCGATCAGGGGCAGCCCCAGCACGGTGATGCGGCGCAGGTGGGTGGCGTAGTCCATGCGCCCGCCCTACGCCCCGGCACGCGGGGCGGCAAGATGCCGCCCGGCGGCAGGCGGTGCCCCGCCCTAGCCCAGCACGTCGCGCCAGTCGTGCTTGGGCGCGAAGCCCACCATCTCGCGCGCCTTGTCGATGCTGTAGAACGTCTCGTGCTCGCCCATCTCGCGCTTCTGCTCCACGCTCTGGTAGAACCGCGCGATCACCTCGTCGCTGGTGATGCCCACGGACGTGTTGGGATTGGCGACGTTGAACACCTCGTATCCCAACCCGTCGGTCTTCAGGCAGCAATCGACCATGTGGCCCAGGTCGCGCGCGTCGATATAGGCGAAGATGTTGCGCCGGCGCAGGGCGGGGTCGTCCATGAAGGCCGGAAACATCTCGGCGTATTCATGGGGTTCGATCACGTTGTTGATCCGCAGCCCGTAGATATCCGCGCCCGAGCGGTGCTGGAAACAGCGCGCGGTATCCTCGTTGCAGACCTTCGACATGGCATAGCTGTCGCCCGGCACCGTGGGGTGCGCCTCGTCCACGGGGATGTATTCGGGCTTGCGCTCGCCATCGGCGAAACAGATGCCATAGGTCGTTTCCGACGACGCGAAGATCACCTTGCGGATGCCCAGGCCCAGCGCCGCCTCGATCACGTTGTAGGTGCCCATCGTGTTGGTGCGGAAGGTCTCGTTATCCGTGGTGATCATGATCCGCGGGACGGCGGCGAAATGCACCACGGCGTCGTAGGCCGGCACGCCGCGCGGCAGTTCCAGGTCGCCCCAGCTCGACGGTTGGGTCAGCGCGCCCCAGACCTGGCCCGGGTCGGTCAGGTCGGCCTGCAGGTTGTGCACGCCCTCGGCCTCCAGCGGCTCGAGATCCAGGTTGGTGACGTAATGGCCCTGCTCGATCAGGTAGGGGACGACATGCCGCCCCGCCTTGCCGCTGCCGCCGGTGAACAGAATACGCATGATGCTTCTCCATGATGTGTTGCCGGGGCAGCTAGTCCGGCGGGCGCGGCTTGGCCACCGCCACCGGCATCGGGCGCCCCCGGGGGCCGGCTCAAAACGTCGCTTGCAGTCCCGACCGCGTGGCCCGATCAAGCGCGGATGCACCACCTTCGATCCGCCCGTATCGCCGCGACCTCGGCCTTCTGCATGAACGGTCTCCTGTTCGGTCTCTGGGCCGCGCGCATTCCCGCCTTCGTCGAGCGCTTCGGCCTCGATCACGACGCGCTTGGCCTGCTGCTTCTGTGCATCGCGGGCGGTGCCATCGTGGCCTTTCCGCTGGCCGGGCGGGCCTCGGACAGGATGGGCGCCAAGCGGCTGACGCGGCTGCTGATCCCGGTCCAGATCTGCACGCTCCTGGCGCTGCCGCTCATGCCGTCGCTCTGGCTGCTGGCCCCGGCGCTGTTTCTTTTCGGCGCGGCCTATGGCGCCACCGATGTGGCCATGAACGGCTGGGCGACCGAGATCGAGCGCGCGGGCGGCCGGCCCATCCTCAGCTCGTTCCACGCCGCGTGGTCGCTGGCGTCGGGCGCGGGCGCGGCCAGCGGTCTCGTTTTCGCCGGGGGGCCGGTGATGCTTCATTTCGCCGTGATTGGGCTGCCCGCCGCGGCCCTGGGCTGGTGGCTGACCCGCGTGCCGTGGCAATCGGACCTCAGCGATGACGGCCCCGCCTTCGCCCTGCCGAAGGGCGGCCTCGTGACGGTGGGGATCGTCGCCCTTGCCGCGGCGCTGGGCGAAGGCGCCGTCGCCGACTGGTCGGCGGTCTACCTGATCGAGGCGCTGTCCCAGACCGAACGGGCCGCGCCGCTGGGCTATGCCTGTTTCGCCGCCGCCATGGTGACCGTGCGCCTGGCCGGCGACGGGCTGGTGGCGCGCTTTGGCCCGACCGCCATGACCCGCGCCAGCGGCGCGTTCGCCGTGACCGGGGCAAGCCTGGTCGCCCTGGCGCCGGGCCTTGGCCTTGCCCTGCCCGGCTTCGTGCTGTTCGGCCTGGGCCTCGGCGTCATCTTCCCGCTGGCGTTCTCGCGCGCCGCTGCCTCGCGGTCGATGCCCGCGGGCCAGGCGATCGCGGCGGTGGCGACGCTGGGATATGGCGGCATCCTGATCGGACCGCCCCTGATCGGGCTGGTGGCCGCGGCAACGAGCCTCAGAATCGGCATGGCGCTTCTGGCCGTGCTGGCGCTGCTGATCGTGGCGCTGGCCAGGGCGATGGCGCCGCCCCCCGCGCCCTGAGCCGGCGCGCGGGGTGGCGGCGCCCGCATCGCGCGGTCAGTCCAGCTCGTCCAGCATCCCGGCGAGCATGTCGATCTCTTCGGCGTCCAGCGGCATCAGCGGACGCGGCAACGGGGCGGCGCACAATCCGCGCAGCCCGACGATGGCGTGGGCCACGCGCAGGCTGCCCCGCCGCGCCATCAGCCCGAACAGCGGCGCCAGCGCGGTCTCCTGCGCCTCCACCGCCTCCGCATCGCCCGCCTGCGCCGCGCGCACCAGGGCCAGAGCCGGGTCCGGCAGGCTGCCCGCAAGGCTGGAATGCCAAGCGTCCGCGCCCGCCAGCATCGCCCGCCCGCACCCGGCCATGCCGCTGACCCCCAGCACCACGTCACCCAGCCCGTCACGCATCCGCGACAGCTCGGCCGCCGGGTCGTCGCGCGGCACCGGCACCTTCACCGCCGCAACGCCGGGCAGTTGGGCCAGCCGCGACAGCAGCTCGGACGTGAACCGGAAATGGGTCGTGCCGGGGTTGTCGTAGACGCAGAGCGGCAGGTCCCCCGCCAGCGACACGGCGCGGAAATGGGCGTGCACCTCGGCCTCGGTCAGCGGCTGGTAGGACACGGGCGCCAGCAGCAGCCCATCCGCCCCCGCCCGCGCCGCGTCGCGCGCCAGGTCCTCGGCCCAGTCGGTGCGCATGGCGCCCACGCCCACGACCAGCGGCACGCGGCCGTCCAGCGCCTCGACCGCCGCCGCCAGAACCCGCTTGCGGGCGGGCAGGTCCAGGTAGGCATAGTTGCCGGTGCTGCCCAGCAGGCCCACGGCATCCACGCCCGCGTCGACCAGCGGCGCGAGCACCCGGCCCAGCGCATCGAGGTCGGGCGCGCCATCGGCGTCCATCGGGGTCACGGGATAGGCCAGCAGGCCGTGAAACGGTGTCATGCACGCAGCATTGCGCCCGCCGCCGGGAATCGGCAAGCGCGATCAGGCGGCCTGGTCGTCGCGCCCCATCAGCCGCACCACGTCGTCCAGTGTCACGCGCCGCACGACGGGGATCTCCGGCCGGGCCTCGTCGTTCTCGCGGTCGCGGCGGGCGCGGGCACGCGCCAGCAGGGCGCGGATATGGGACTGCTTTTCCATGGCGCCACCCTGCCCCGCAAACGTGGCGCCATCGGGGCCGCAGCGCGGCATTGCCCCGGCGCGGGCTTGGTGCGATGCTACGATCCAATCAAGAAAAGCAAGGTGAGCAGCATGTCCGAAGACCTTCTGAAGGGGAACGCCGCCCCCGCCTACGACGCCTCGTCGATCGAGGTGCTCGAGGGGCTCGAACCCGTGCGCAAGCGCCCGGGCATGTATATCGGCGGCACCGACGAACGCGCGCTGCACCACCTGGTGGCCGAGGTGCTGGACAATTCCATGGACGAGGCCGTCGCCGGCCACGCCAACCGCATCGAGGTCGAGCTTCACGCCGATCACTCGGTCACCATCCGCGACAACGGCCGCGGCATTCCCACCGACCCCCATCCCAAGTTCCCCGACAAGAGCGCGCTTGAGGTCATCCTGTGCACCCTGCACGCGGGCGGCAAGTTCTCGGGCAAGGCGTACCAGACCTCCGGCGGCCTGCACGGCGTCGGCATCTCGGTGGTCAACGCGCTGTCCGATCACGTCCGGGTCGAGGTCGCCCGCGACCGCAAGCTGGTGGCGCAGGAATTCACCCGCGGCAAGCCCGTGGGCCCGGTGGCCGACGCGGGCGCCGCGCCCAACCGCAAGGGCACCTCCGTCACCTTCCACCCCGACGCCGAGATCTTCGGCGCGCTGAAATTCAAGCCCGCCCGCCTGATGAAGATGGTCCGCTCCAAGGCCTACCTGTTCTCGGGCGTCGAGATCCGCTGGAAGACCGCGATCGAGGATGGCGACACCCCGAAGGAAGCCACGTTCCACTTTCCCGGCGGGCTGGCCGATTACCTCAAGGAAACGCTGGGCGGCGCGGCCACCTATGCCGACGCGCCCTTCGCCGGCAATGTCGATTTCCGCGATGCCCCCGGCAAGGTGGAATGGGCCATCAACTGGACCCCCGCGCGCGACGGCTTCGTGCAGTCCTACTGCAACACCGTCCCCACCCCCGAGGGCGGCACGCACGAGGCCGGGTTCTGGGCCGCCATCCTCAAGGGCATCAAGGCCCACGGCGAACGGTCGGGCATGAAGAAGGCCAAGGACATCACGCGCGAGGATCTGACGGCGGGCGGCTGCGCGCTGGTCTCGTGCTTCATCGCCGAGCCGGAATTCGTCGGCCAGACCAAGGATCGGCTCGCCACCTCCGCCGCCCAGGGCCTGGTGGAAAAGGCCGTGCGCGACCATTTCGACAACTGGCTCGCGTCGGACACCAAGGCCGCCGGCGCCATCCTCGACTACCTGATCCTGCGGGCCGAGGAACGGATGCGCCGCCGCGCCGAAAAGGAGACGCAGCGCAAGTCCGCCACCAAGAAGCTGCGCCTGCCCGGCAAGCTGGTCGACTGCTCGACCTCGGCACGCGACGGCACCGAGTTGTTCATCGTCGAGGGTGACAGCGCGGGCGGCTCGGCCAAGATGGCGCGCGAGCGCAAGACCCAGGCGCTGCTACCCCTGCGCGGCAAGATCCTGAACGTGCTGGGCGCGGCGTCGTCCAAGCTGGGCTCCAATGCCGAGATCAACGACCTCTGCCAGGCGCTCGGCGTGGGCATGGGCACCAAGTTCAACCTCGACGACCTGCGCTACGACAAGATCATCATCATGACCGACGCCGACGTGGACGGCGCCCATATCGCGTCGCTGCTGATGACGTTTTTCTACACCCAGATGCGCCCGCTGATCGACGCGGGCCATCTCTACCTCGCCTGCCCCCCGCTCTTCCGCCTGACGCAGGGGGCCAAGCGCGTCTACTGCCTGGACGAGGCCGAGAAGGAGGCGTGGCTGAAGAAGGGACTTGGCGGCAAGGGCAAGATCGACGTCAGCCGCTTCAAGGGCCTGGGCGAGATGGACGCCAAGGACCTGAAGGACACCACCATGGACCCGAAGTCACGCAAGCTGATCCGGGTGAAGATCGTCGACGAGGTCACGGGCGAGACCGGAGACCTGGTGGAACGCCTCATGGGCAAGAAACCCGAGCTGCGGTTTGAGTATATCCAGCAGAACGCGCAGTTCGTGGAGGAGTTGGATGTTTGATGAGAGACTTTAGTTCCGCGCAATCCCAACTGAAATTACGTCCGATTTTCCTTTAATTGGCCTTTCAACTCTCGTGTGAAACTTGCAGAGGATTTCATTGAGCTTCCTAACATTCACGTGCTTATCACCAGCGAATGATGTAACAAACCACTTCCGGGGAGCCTGCTTGCCTATGGTGTCAACAGAGTGCGCTCCACGAGGGATAAAGTTTTCTGTATCTTCAACGATATAGAAATCGTTGATTTGCTTCACCGCACCGGCAGACGCCAGTTTGTGGAACGAAACGCTCACGCGCTCCGCGATCTCCGGAGACCTACTTTCCGAGTCAAGAGACATCACAACCTGAGATGCCAACCACTCCGAAATTGCCGATAGAAGCCTCTTACGAGCCTCTTCGTCATCCCCTTTCAGAACCTCCCGGTATCTCTGGACCTGGCTTGGAAGAAGAGACCCAATTTCCATTGGTGAAATATCATCGATATCTGGCATCTGCTTCACGCTCCATTGCCAAATGATTGCCTAGTAGAAAATCGGTCGCACCGTGATCCCAAAATTTGAGAAGAGATCACAGACGTTCCGAAGATGTCTATCCGCATGTCCTTTTTGCATACCGTAACGTCCAGAAGCATTCGATATGAACCATCCTTCCAATTGAGATCCCCATCCCGGATCGTAACTGAGCTCTCCGCCGAGCCGCGCCATGCAGTCACCACCCACCAACGACGGATGTCCAAGACGCGTTTCACGCTCATCATGCATGTTATCACGGCGCGATCGTGGACGTAAGAACCTGTAGGTATCGTTGGTTACGACTTCTTCAAGAGCGATGAAAATCTCTCCAGAGCCGTCCAGAACCCATAGCATCGGGGTATGAGCGAAGAGTCCGCGCGCCAGTGGCAGACCATTCGCTGCAGCCTCCATGAGCGCCTTCAAAAGTGGTGCGGTCTCATCAGTCAGCTTGGTCAAGCTTTCCGGCCGCAACAACTTTTCCGCGTCAGATACTCGCTCGGCAATCTTATTTGGCCCGTAAAGGCCATCTAAATCAGGTTTGCACATGCAGGTCTTTCAAATCATGACAAAAAAGCTACTACCAGAGTAGGAAACTAAATCAAGTGAAAGGCCTAGCGACGATTAACGTCAAGCTGGATATCGGAGATATCTCGCTGCGCCGCGATTTGGGTCCATTGGGGTCGATCGGACTGTGTCTTTGTACGACCGCTTTCATCTTACTGCGCAGTTCTGTGACGAGGAACCGAGCCGACAGAACAAGCTCAAAGCAGCGAGACACACCCCTACCAAGGAAAGAGGCCGCCCACCGGGCAGCCACCCTCTCGCCCAAGGGCCCGAGCCTCACATCGCGGCCTGCCCTTGCGGCAGCACGCGGTGGATCACGTGCACCATGCCGTTCGCCTGCTCCACGTCGGTCTGGATCACGCGCGCCTCGGGGCCATTCTCGTCGGTTAGAACCACGGTGCCGCCGTCTAGCGAAACCATCAGGGTGCAGCCGCCCACGGTCTCTACCGGCTCCTGCTCGCGGCCCGCTCGACCGCCCCCACACACCCCATTCCCAACACCACTGCCCCGCGCTACGGTCCCGGCGACACAACCCCAACCGGACCCGTGCCCATGCCCCGCCTGCTTCTCCTCGCGCCCCTCCTCCTCGCCGCCTGCATCGCGGATCCCGACCAGATCGAGAGCCCCGAGATCGAGGTCGTCACCGACCAGGGCACCGTGACCTGCCAGCTCTACACCCTGCGCAACACGCTCTATGACCGCGCGGTGCTGCGGCCCGCCTCGATGACCGACGCCGTGGCCAACGCCATCTGCCGCGACGAGGGCGAGCGTCGCCTGGCCGAGCTCAACGCCGCGGGCTGACCCGCCCTCCGCCCCCTGCCACTCAATGAAAAAGGGGCCGCCCGGCGGGCAGCCCCCTGTCGGCACGAATGTGCGCCTGGCTCACATGGCGGCCTGGCCCGCGGGCAGCAGCACGCGGTCGATGACGTGGACCACGCCGTTCGACTGGGTCACGTCGCTCTGGATCACGCGCGCCTCGCGCCCGTTCTCGTCGGTCAGCACCACCGTGTCGCCCTCCAGCGTCGCGGTCAGCGTGCAGCCGCCCACGGTGGGCACCGGGTGCGCGCCGTTGTCGTCGGCGATCATCCCGACAATGGCATTCGCATCCGCGTTCGCCGCGACCACGTGACAGGTCAGCACCTGGCGCAGCTGCTGCTCGTTCGCCAGCAGCGCGTTGAGCGACTCGTCGGTGATCCGCTCGAAGGCCCGGTTGGTGGGCGCGAAGACGGTGAAGGGCCCGGGGCCGTTCAGCGTGTCGACCAGCCCGGCCTCGGTCACCGCGGTCACCAGCGTCGTCAGGTTCGGCGCGTTCGAGGCGTTGGCGGCGATGGTCTTCTCGGGGAACATCTCGGCGCCCCCGACAGTGGGGTTGTCTTGGGCGGTAGCCGTTCCGGCGGCCAGCAGGGCGGCACAGGTGGTCAGGGTGATCTTGTTCATGTTTCTCTCCCGTTCTGGTTCGCTGGCCGCGGAGTTCCGCCGCCATCACCCGGAGCCACGAAGGCCGGGCCGGAAAGTTTCAGAGCGCGACAATCCCGTACACCAGGCGTCCGACGCCCGGTGTACGTCATGGGCCACCCGGTGCACGCCCGCCGCCGCATCGGTGCACGCCCACGGCACACCATGCGCACCCCTGCCGCACGGGCCGTGGACCGGCGCGGCACGGCCGGTGTACGGCCCGTGCACGGCGACGCGGTTGCCCCTTGCCGCGCCGCCGGACCGGGCGCACCATCGCCCCATGCGTGCCCTTCTCCTCGCCCTCCTGCTGCTTCTGCCCGCCTGCGGCCGCCCCCTCAGCGACGGGGAAACCCGATTCGCCCGCGACACCCTGGGCCCCACGCTCGACACCAGCCGCGTCCGCGTGCACCGCAGCGCGCTCGTAGGCCTCGTCCCCCTCTCGCGCCCTGCCCGGCCCGCGGTGGCCTGCCGCGAACGCATCCGCCCGCCCGAGCGGGGCATCGTCACCGGCCGCATCGCCGCCATGGTGCTGTTCAACCGGATCGTCATGGCCAACCCGTTGTATCTGGACGATTTCCTAAGCGATTACCCGCGATCCATGCAGCTCGAGGATGCCATGTTGCTGGCGCACGAGCTGACCCATGCCTGGCAATGGCAGAACCGGAAGACCACCGGCTACCACCCCCTGCGCGCCGCGACCGAGCATCTGCCGGCCACCGATCCCTACCTGTTCGAGCTCGAAAACAACGCCCGGTTCGAGGAGTATCCCTTCGAACAGCAAGCCTCGCTGGTCGAGGAATTCGTCTGCTGCCGCGCGCTGGACCCCCACGGCGCCCGCACCGACCGCCTCCACGCCCTGCTCAGCCCACACTTTCCGCAAGTTGCGAGATTCCCCGCCACTCAACCCAAAGACGTGTTGCTTTTTTGGCCCAACGCCCCGCGTTCCGGCATCTGCGACTAAAGAAAGGGACCACAACGCTCTTATGTTAATTTACATTGAACCCATCCCGGGCGTGGTGGTCCGGGGTTTCTCCCTGATGGACTGGCCGCGCCTCGTGCGCGGCCATTTTTTGTGAAATCAGCGACTTACGCTGCGTCAAGCGGCGCGATCAGGCGGGGGCCGCCGGCCCGATTCGAGTTCACGGCCGAGTCGACCCGGTACATCTCGAGCGCGCCTTCGGGGGCCGGCCGCATGAGCGGCGCCGCCGGCTCGTCCGTCTCGCCCAACCAGCGTGCAACGTCCTTTCGGTCCAGGATCACCGGCATCCGGTGGTGGATCCGCCCCATCGCGTCATTCGCCGCGCAGGTGACGATGGCGCAGGTTGTGACCGGTGCCTCGCCCTTGTCCCAGACCTGCCAGATGCCCGCGAAGGCCAGCGGCGCGTCGTCCGGCGGGTGGATGAACCACGGCAACCGGTTGCCCTGAGCGTCCTTCGTCCATTCGTAGAACCCGCTGGCGGGGATGACGCAACGCCGCTTCTTCGCGGCGTCGCGGAAGGTCGGTTTCTCGACGATGGTCTCGGCCCGCGCGTTGATCAGAAGCGGCCCGTCGTTCAGCGCCTTTGCCCAGAAGGGCACGAAGCCCCAGCGCAGCGATTGCAGGCGCCGCGTGCCATCGGCGTTGGTCACCGCGTGCACCTGCACCGTCGGGCACACGTTGTAATTCGGCCCCTCCGGCAGGTCGTTGTCGGGCTGGGCGTCGAAGATCCGCGCCAGCGCGTCCGAGGGGTGGGTCATGACGAAACGGCCGCACATGGGCCGAAGATAAGCCGCCGCGCGCCGGAGCGGAAGGGACACCGGCAAAGGCAAAGGGGCCGCCCCGAAGGACGGCCCCCTGCAACGGCGGGAAAAGGCGGCCTTATTCCATGGTGATGCGACCGTCCACGACCGGCGTGTAGGGCGCGTTCTCGGCCAGGTATTCCGCCGTCACGTCGGCCAGGTCGGGGCCGAAGTCATAGGCGTTGTCGGCATTGACGAACATCGAGTAGCCGTCGCCGCCGTTCCGGACGTAGTTGTTGGACACCACGCCATAGGTGGCCTCGGGGTCGATGGGCTCGCCGCCCACCATCACGTCGCTGACGCGGCTGCCCGGCTCGGCCGAGGTGTCGATTGCATAGCTCATGCCCGCGACCTGGGCGAAGCGGCCGGCGCCGTCCTCGATCTGGCTGGCCCCGTTCTCCAGCGCCTCGACCAGCGTGGCGCCGGTCACCTCGAAGGTGGACAGGGTGTTCTGGAACGGCAGCACCGTCAGCACCTCGCCCATGGTGACCTCGCCCGCGTCGATGGACGCGCGCAGGCCGCCGGCATTGGCGATGGCCACCTGGATGCCCTGGTCGGCCACGCGGTCCAGCATGGCGTCGGCCACGAGGTTGCCCATCTGGCATTCCTGGGCGCGGCAGACCTCGCGCGCGCCTTCGATCGGCTCGCTCGTCTCGGCGACCACGCGGTTGCGGATCTCGTCCAGGGGCTGGGCCCGCTCGGCGATCATCTCGACCGTGGCGCCGTCTTCGGCCACGGCGGCGTCAATCAGCAGCGGCGCACCGGTGGCCTCGGTCAGGTTGCCGTCATCGTCGAAGGTGACGTTCAGCTCGCCCAGGTACTTGCCGTAGGCATAGGCCTGCACGATCGCCGTGTCGCCCACCATCGTGGGATAGGGGCCGTCCGCGCCTTCCATGTCGCCCAGCAGCGTGTTCGAATGGCCGCCCACGATCACGTCGACGCCGGTGGTGTTCTCGGCCACGCGCTGATCCACGCCGTAGCCCGAGTGGCTGAGCACGACGATCTTGTTCACGCCCTCTTCGGTCAGGCGATCGACTTCACCCTGCACCGCATCAACCGGATCGGTGAAGATCACGTTGGGGCCGGGGCTGGCCAATTCGTCGGTGTCCTGCGGCGTCAGGCCGATCAGGCCGATGCGCTCGCCGCCCTTCTCGATCACGGTCGACTTGGCGATCTTGTCGGACAGAAGGGGCTCGCCCGAGATGTCGGCGTTTGACATCAGGATCGGGAATTCCACCGCGTCGACGAAACCGGCCAGCACCTCGGGGCCGTCGTCGAACTCGTGGTTGCCCACGGTCATGGCGTCGTAGCCCAGCATGTTCATCATCTCGGCCGCCAGCGCACCCTTGTAGTAGGTGTAGAAAAGCGTGCCCTGGAACTGGTCGCCGCCGTCCACCAGCAGCGGGGTCTCGGCGCGGGCGCGCGCCTCGGCCACGGCGGTCACCAGGCGGGCCGAGCCGCCGAAGCATTCGCCCGCCTCGTTGTCCTCGGCCGAACAGGTGCTGTCATAGGCGCTGATCGGCTCGAACCGCGCGTGGAAGTCGTTGGTGTGCAGGATCGTCATCGAGAATTCGGCGGAGGCCGCGCCAGCGGTCAGTGCCGTCGCCGCGACGGTGGTGAATAGCGTTCGGATCATGGTGGTCCCCCTGAAGGATCGATTGTTCTGGACGAACACTGCGACGAAGCCCGGGGCGTGTCAAAGCATGCCGGGTGGCGTGCGGGGTGACCAAGGGGAAGCCGGGCGATCCTGCCCGAAATGGCGGCGCCCGGCCCTAGCGCAGCAGGCCGCGCAGCCAGAGCGCGGCGTAGAACACCGGATAGCGCAGGACAGACCCGGCGGCGACGACGAAAAGCAGCGCCGCCCAGGCGGCGACCGATACCCAGAGCCAGGCCACGATGGGCAATGCGATGGTGATCAGACCGCAGGCGGCGGGCCAGTGGTGCCGCTTCGAGGGCAGCATCGCGATCAGGTTGGCCGCCACCAGCCAGAGCATCGCCGCGATGGCCGCGGCGCTCATGTCTCGCCCTTTGCGTCGACGTTATCGTGGCGCAGCGCCTCTTCGGCCTTGCGGGCGGCACCGGACAGCGGACGACGGAAGATGTAGACCACGGCAGCGACGGAGGCCAGCGTGACCCAGATCCCGTGGGCCAGCGCGAGAAGCGCCAGGAGGCCGGGCGCCAGAAGCACGAGCAGACCGGCCGGCAGGCGCTGGCGGCGCGAGGGCAGCAGCGCGACCAGCGAGGCCGCCACCACCCACAGACACCCGAGGACCAGCGCCACCGACATGGCCGTCAGCGCTCTTTTTCCAGCCGCGCGGGCAGGTTGTTGGCCCACGCGCTGATCGTGCCGGCGCCCAGGCAGACGACCATGTCGCCCGGCCCGGCCTGTTCGCGCACCAGCCGTTCAAGGTCGTCCTCGGTCAGCAGCGCGCGGGCGTGGCGGTGGCCGTGACGGATCAGCCCGGCGACCAGGTCATCGCGGCCCGCGCCCGGGATCGGATCCTCGCCCGCCGCGAAGACGTCCGAGATCGCGACCACGTCGGCATCGTTGAAACAGCCGCAGAAATCCTCGAACAGGGATGCGAGGCGCGAGAAACGGTGCGGCTGGTGCACGGCGATGACGCGCCCCTTGGTCGCCTGGCGCGCGGCCTTCAGCACCGCGGCGATTTCCACCGGATGGTGGCCGTAGTCGTCGATGATCGTCACGCCGCCGACCTCGCCCACCTTGGTGAAGCGACGGTTGACGCCGCCGAACTTGGCCAGCGCGCTGCGGATTTCCTCGGGCTCCATGCCCAGGTGCCGCGCCACGGCCACGGCGCTCAGCGCGTTCGACACGTTGTGATCGCCCGGCATGGGCAGCGTGCAGCCCTCAATGACCATATCATCCTGCTGCAAAACGATGTCGAAATGGGCCACTGCGGCGTCGTAGTGCAGGTTCACCGCCCGCACATCCGCCTGCGCGTTGAAGCCGAAGGTCACCACGCGGCGGTCGGTGATCCGGCCCACCAGCGCCTGGACCTCGGGATGGTCGGTGCAGCAGACGGCGATGCCGTAGAACGGGATGTTCGAAACGAAGTCGTGGAAGCCCTGGCGCAGGGTGTCGAAGTCCTTCCAGTGCTCCATGTGCTCGGGGTCGATATTTGTAACGATCCCGATGGTGGCGGGAAGGCGGTTGAAGGTGCCGTCCGATTCGTCGGCCTCGACCACCATCCACTCGCCCTGCCCCATCCGCGCGTTCGAGCCGTAGGCGTGGATGATGCCGCCATTGATGACGGTGGGGTCGATCCCGCCCTCGTCCAGGACGGCGGCGACCATGGTGGTGGTGGTCGTCTTGCCGTGGGTGCCCGCCACGGCGATGTTGGACTTGAGACGCATGAGCTCGGCCAGCATCTCGGCCCGGCGCACCACGGGCAGCTTGCGCGCCCGCGCGGCGTCCAGCTCGGGATTGCCCGGCTTGATCGCGGACGAGATCACCACGACCTCGGCCCCTTCGAGATTGTCCGCCGACTGCCCCACGAACACCCGCGCGCCCAGCTTCTCGAGCCGCGCGGTGATCTTCGAGGCCTTCGCGTCCGAGCCCTGGACGGTGTAGCCGTGGCTCATCAGCACCTCGGCGATCCCGGACATGCCGATGCCGCCGATGCCGACGAAATGGATCGGGCCCATCTGGGTGGGCAGCTTGGTGGGGCGCGGCGTCATGGCGTATCCCGGCTCGATTGTTTCGTGCTTCATGGCTCGGTGCCCCTTCTCATCAGGTCTCGTTCAGCCCCGCAACCGCTGTCGCGAGGTCGGCCAGATCCTCTGCCGCGTCGGGACGCCCCTCGGCAAGGGCATTCCGCGCCATTTCCTGCGCAGCTTCGGGTTGTGTCAAAACGGCCAGCATCGCTTCGGACAGGGATGTCGATGTCAGCTTCGATTCGGGGATGACGATGGCCGCGTCGGCCCGCGACAGGCCGCGCGCGTTCGCCGTCTGGTGGTCGCCCGCCGCCGCCGCGAAGGGCACCAGGATAGACGGACGCCCGATCGCCGCGATGTCGGCCACCGAAGACGCGCCCGACCGGCTGACGATCAACTGCGCCTCGCTCATGCGCCGGGCGACATCGTCGAAGAACGGCGCGACCTCGGCGTCGATGTCGGCCTCGTCGTAGAAGGCGCGCACGCGGTCCTCGTCCTCGCCCCGGGCCTGGTGCGCGACGCGCAGGTTGCCCCGCAGCCCGTCCGGCAGCTCGGCCACCGCCTGCGGCACGGTATCCGACAGGATGCGCGCCCCTTGGCTGCCACCGATCACCAGCAGTGACATGGGGTAGTCGCCGGGCGGGATATAGCCCGCGCCGGCCCGCGCCTTGACCGCCGCGCGGATCGGGTTGCCGGTATGGTGCGCCTGGATCCCCTCGGGTAACTCGGTGGGCCAGACGCCGCAGGCGAAGGCCTGCACGCGCGGCCCGAACAGCCGGTTGACCCGGCCGGGCACGCCGTTCTGCTCGTGGATCATGCGCGGCAGCTTCAGGATCTGCGCCGCCGCCAGCGCCGGGATCGACGGGTAGCCGCCGAAGCCGACGACCACCGCCGGCCTGTCGCGGCGCAGCGACATCACCGCGCGGCCCACGCCGCCGGCGATGCGGAAGGGCACGCCCAGCTTCGCCAGGATACCGCCGCGCGCGAAGGTCGCCGAGGGCACCTGTCGCACGGCAACCTCCTCGGGGAAACCGCCCGCGAAGCGCGCGCCCCGGGCGTCGGTCGACAGCGCCACCCGCCAGCCGCGGCGCAGCAGCACCTCGGCCAGCGCCTGGGCGGGGAACATGTGCCCGCCGGTGCCGCCCGCGGCCAGGAGGGCGAGCGGCGCCGCCATCAGTGGCCGCGCCCGGTCAGGATGTCGCCGATCTCGCCCTGCGCGCGGGTCCGGGTGAAGGCCAGGAGCATCCCCACCGCGATACCGCCCGCGATCAGGGACGACCCGCCGTAGCTGACGAAGGGCAGCGTCATCCCCTTCGCGGGCAGCAGGCGCACGGCCACGCCCATGTTGATCATCGCCTGCACGCCGAACATGCAGGCCAGCCCCGTGCCCGCGAGCCGGATGAACGGATCCCGTTCGCGCAGAAGCCGGACCAGCGACCGCACCACGATGGTGCCGTAAAGCGCGATGATGAACAGGACCAGCATCAGGCCGTATTCCTCGGCCGCGACGGCGATGATGAAGTCGGTGTGCGCATCGGGCAGCGACTGCTTCACCTGCCCCTCGCCCACGCCGACGCCGAAGAAACCGCCCTGCTGGATCGCGTTGGTCGCGTAGCCAAGCTGCGTCGTGGGATCGAGATCGGGCGACAGGAAGCCGTCGATGCGGCGCGCGAAATGCTCCGAGCTCGAATAGGCCAGCGTGCCCGCGAAGGCCACGGCGCCGGCCAGCACCATCAGCAGCGTGATGGGGGCGCCCGCCACGAAATACATCACGCCCCAGCCGAACAGCACGAGGCAGGCCTGCCCGAAATCGGGCTGCATCGCCAGTATGAGCACGATCGCGACGGTCAGCAGGAAGCTGTAGCTCTTGCCCGGGGGGCCGCCGAGATGCTGGCTGGCCGAGATCATCCAGGCCGCCACGACGACGAACCCGGGCTTCAGGAATTCCGACGGCTGCAACGATGCGAAACCCAGCGAGTACCACCGCACCGCGCCCTTGCCGAAATCGGTCCCGGCGAAGGGCAGCCCCAAAAGCGCCACGAACGTGACGATGAAGCCCAGCACGCCCAGTCGCCGCACCAGCGTGGGCGACATCATCGTCGTGACCAGCAGCGTGACCAGCGCCGCGCCCCCGAAGATCACCTGGCGCTCGACGTAGTGGAAGGGCTCGAACCCGTTGCGCGCCGCCAGGGGCGGCGACGAGGCTAGCCCCAGCAGCAGCCCCACGCCGAACAGCATCAGGACACAGCCAAGCGACCACTTGTCCAGCGTGCTCCACCATCGGGGAAGAATCGGGTCACCATCGCGCGCGGGAATCGCGCCATAGACCATCTCAGTCATGGGATACCGCCAATAAGCCTCAATGCGCCCGTTTTCCGGGTCTATCTCGCGAGTCTAAGGGTAAACGTGCGGTCGAATCCAGCCTTTTCAGCCCTTGCGCGACGGGTTTCGCCGTGGTTTGGCGCGTCCATGACGAAATCGACACGGGTGCCAGTGGTGATCCTCGGCGCGGGCGCGGCCGGGATGATGTGCGCGGCCCATGCGGGGCCCGGCACGCTGGTGCTGGACCACGCCAAGGCGCCGGGCGAAAAGATCCGGATCTCGGGCGGCGGGCGCTGCAATTTCACCAACATGCAATGCGACCCCGAGGCCTTCCTTTCGGGCAATCCGCATTTCGCCAAGTCCGCGCTCAGCCGTTATACCCAGTGGGACTTCCTCAATCTGGTTCAGCGCCATGGCATTCCCTGGCACGAGAAGACGCTGGGCCAGCTCTTCTGCGACCGTTCGGCACGCGACATCATCGACATGCTGCGCACCGAGATGGAGCGCGCGGGCGCCGAGCTGTGGCTGAAGACCGAGATCGGCGAGGTCTCGCACGACGGCACGCAGTTCAATCTGCAAGTGGACCGCGAAGGCCGGCGCCAGACGATCACCTGCGACCGACTGGTGCTGGCGACGGGCGGCCTGTCGATCCCGAAGATGGGCGCGAGCGGCCTCGCCTACCGGCTGGCCCGGCAGTTCGGCCTGCCGGTGACCGAGACCCGGCCGGGGCTGGTGCCCTTCACCTTCTCGGGCGCGCCACTCGAGGCGCTGAAGGCGCTGGCGGGTGTCTCCACCCCGGCCCGGGTGCGCGCCGATGGCCCGGCCTTCGACGAGGCGCTGCTTTTCACCCATCGCGGCCTCTCCGGCCCGGCGGTCCTGCAGGCGTCGAGCTACTGGCGCGAGGGGCAAGCGGTCACGATCGACCTCGACCCAGCGGGCGCCGTGCTGCCGGCCCTGCGCGCCGCCCGCGGCACCGAGGGGCGCCGCGGCCCCGCCACCGTGCTGGGCCGCCACCTGCCCGCACGCTTGGCCCAGGCGGTGCTCGAGGATGCGCCCCTGCCCGCCCGGCTCGGCGATTGCAGCGACCGCGACCTCGAGGTGCTGGCCGCGCGGCTGTCCGACTGGCGCGTCACGCCCGCCGGGACCGAGGGGTATCGCACGGCCGAAGTCACGCTGGGCGGGATCGATACCGGCGCGCTCGACAGCAAGACCATGGCGGCGCGGGAGGTGCCGGGTCTCTACGCCATCGGTGAGGCCGTGGACGTCACGGGCTGGCTTGGCGGCTACAATTTCCAGTGGGCCTGGTCCTCGGGCTGGGCGGCCGGGCACGCCATCACCGCCGCGCGTCGGGGCTGAGCCGCGCGCGGGCCGACATCCGTTCACCCGCGGAGTTTTGCAGACCGGTGATACGTGTCGACCACCTTCGCCCCCGCGGTGCACGTTATCGCGCCCGCCGCGCACGGAGCACGCTAAACATCGGGCACGCGCCCCCCTCCATCACTGGTCTGAAAATACTCAGTTCGGGCGGCCAGAAAAACGCGACACGTCGGTCCCTTCGCCCAAAGCCTGGAAGCCGAAGTCAGGCGGGCGGTTCGACCCCGTCGAGCGCGGTGACGCAGGCGACGAAATCCTCGCCACGCTTCTCGAAATTGGGGTACTGGTCGAAGCTCGCGGCGGCGGGCGCCAGCAGAACGGTGTCGCCCGGCTGGGCCTCGGCCGCGGCACGGGCGACGGCCGTGCGCATGTCCTCGCAGATCTCGACCGGCAGGCCTGCGAGTTCCACCGCGAAGTCGCGGGCCGAGTGCCCGATCAGGTAGGCCTTGGTCACCGATCCCAGCTGGTCCTGGAGCCCCTTCAGCCCACCATCCTTGCCCAGCCCTCCGGCGATCCAGCGGATATTGCCGAACGCCGACAGAGCCTTGGCGGCCGCGTCCACGTTGGTGGCCTTGCTGTCGTTGACGAAGCGCACGCCGTCCCGCTCGGCCACCAGCTGGCTGCGGTGGGGAAGCCCGCGAAAGCTGCCCAGCGCGGCCTCGATCCCGCGCGGCGGCAGGCCCAGCGCCCGCGCGACGGCATAGGCGGCGCAGGCGTTCTGGTGGTTATGCGCCCCCGGCAGGCCCGCGATGGGCCGCAGGTCGATGGCGGCCACCTGCCGCCCCTTGCGCCATTCCGACAGGAACCCCTTGCGCGCGGTCACCGACCATCCCGGCCCCGGCAGCTTGCGCGTCACCGACACCGCGATCACCCGGTCGTCGCCCGGCGCCTCGCCCAGCTGCGACGCGAGATAGCGGCCCTCGACCTCGTCGACCCCGATCACGGCGCGGTCCGGTCCGCCTTCCGAGAACAGCCGGCGCTTGGCCGCGAAATAGCCGCCCATGCCGCCGTGCCGGTCCAGGTGGTCCGGGGTCAGGTTGGTGAAGACGGCGATATCCGGGGTCAGCGCGCGGGCCAGCTCGGTCTGGTAGCTCGACAGTTCAAGCACGACGATCCCGCCATCGTCGGGCGGGTCGAGGTCCAGTACGCCGCGCCCGATATTGCCGGCAAGCTGCACGGTCCGGCCCGATTCGGACAGGATATGATGGATCAGCGCCGAGGTGGTCGATTTGCCGTTGGATCCGGTAACGGCGACCACGCGCGGCGGGGTGTCCATGCGCTCCCACTCGCGCGTGGCGAGCGATCGGAAGAACAGCCCGATATCGTTGTCGACCGGAACGCCGGCGGCCATGGCGGCCGCGATCACCGGGTGCGGCTTGGGATAGAGATGCGGAATCCCGGGCGAGGTGACCAGCGTCGCCACATCGTCGAAGGCGCCCGCCCGGGTGAGATCGCGGATGGCGAAGCCCTCGGCCTCGGCCATGGCGCGCCCCTCTTCGCGGTCGTCCCAGCACAGCGGCTCGGCCCCGCCCGCGCGCAGGGCCCGCGCCGCCGACAGGCCCGAGCGGCCCAGGCCCAGCACCGCGACGCGCGCACCGTCGTATCCGATGACCGGGATCATGGGCCTAGCGCAGCTTCAGCGTGGCCAGGCCGATCAGCGCGAGGATCAGGCTGATGATCCAGAACCGGATGACGATCTGTGGCTCGGCCCAGCCGCGTTTTTCGAAATGATGGTGGATCGGCGCCATGAGGAACACGCGGCGCCCGGTGCGCTTGAAGTACAGAACCTGGATGATGACGCTCAGCGCCTCGACCACGAACAGGCCGCCGACGATGGCCAGCACCAGTTCGTGCTTGATCGCCACCGCGATGGCACCCAGCGCGCCGCCCAGCGCCAGCGACCCGGTGTCGCCCATGAAAACAGCGGCGGGCGGCGCGTTATACCACAGGAACCCCAGCCCCCCGCCGATCAGCCCGGCCGTGAAGATCAGGATCTCGCCCGTTCCCGGAACGTAGTGCACGTCGAGATACTCGCTGAAATCAACCCGCCCCACCGTGTAGGCGATCACGCCCAGCGTGCCGGCGGCGATCATGACCGGCATCACCGCCAGCCCGTCCAGGCCATCGGTCAGGTTCACGGCGTTGGCCGCGCCGACGATCACGATCATGGCGAACGGAATGAAGAAGATGCCGAGATTGAGCAGAAGCTCCTTGAAGACGGGGAAGGCCAGCTGCCCGCTCAGCTCTGCGGGATGCGCCCAGACGGCCACGCCACCCGCGATCCCCGCAATCAGGAAACCCAGCGCCAGCCGCAGCCTGCCGGGCACACCGGCATGGGTGTTCTTCTTCACCTTGGCATAATCGTCCGCGAACCCGATGGCCCCGAAGGACATGGTGACGAAGAGCAGCATCCAGACATACGGGTTGTCGAGCCGCGCCCACAGGAGGGTCGACACGATCAGCGCGCCCAGGATCAGCACGCCCCCCATGGTGGGGGTGCCGGCCTTGGTCTGCATGTGGGTTTCCGGGCCGTCGCTGCGAATCGGCTGGCCGTGGCGCTGGCGGCGGCGCAGCAGGTTGATCAGCGGCTGGCCGAAGATGAAGCCGAAAATCAGCGCGGTGAAGAACGCGCCGCCCGAGCGAAAGGTGATGTATTGGAAGAGGTTGAACAGGTCACCTCCGTCCGAGAACTCGGATAGCCAGTAGAACATGGAGTGCGGCCCCCCTTCGGTCCGCGTCTAGATCGTCTCGCGCGCCGGGTGGCCCAGATTGCGGATGGCGTCAACGATGCGCGCGGTTTTGGCGCCCTTCGAGCCTTTGACAAGCACGATATCGCCGTCGCCCACCAGATCGCGGATGCGCTGTGTCATCTCGTCCGCGGTGGCCAGCCACTGGCCGCGTTGCGGCGCGGGCAGCGCATCGAGCGTGTGTTTGATCAGGGGCCCTGCCCCGTGGATGATGTCGATCCGGTCCAGGCCGGGATGATCGGCTATGGCGGCGTGCAGGGCCGTCGCATCGTCGCCCAGCTCCAACATGTCGCCCAGGAAGGCCACGCGCCGCCCGCCCCGGCCCGGCGTGGACGAGATCAGAACGTCCAGCGCGGCGGCCATCGAGGCGGGGTTGGCATTGAAGGCGTCGTCGATCAGCGTCAGCGCCGACCCGGTCTGCGGATCCAGCATCACCGTCTCGCGCCGGCCACGGCCCACCGGCGGCTGCCAGCGGCCCAGCCCCTGCGCCGACAGCGCAAGGTCGGCCCCCGCGGCCGTCGCCGCGGCCAGCGCGCCGAGAGCGTTCAGCGCCAGGTGCCGCCCGGGCGCTTGCAAGGCGACCGGTACCTGCCCGTGCGGGGAGGCGGCCATGAGGACCAGCGCGCCCTCGGCCGGGCGCAGATCGGCGATGTGCCACGGCAGCGCTGTGTCCCCACCGAAGCGAAGGGCCTTGCGCCGCGCCGCGCCCGCGTCGACCACATCTTTCGCCTCGGGGGCGAGGTCGGTGGGCAGGATGGCGATTCCGTCCGGCTCGAGACCGTCACAGATGGCCATCTTCTCGGCCGCGATGCCGGCGATACTGTCGAAGGCCTCGAGATGCGCGGGCGCGACGGTGGTGATCAGCGCCACGTGCGGGCGGGCCAGCCGCGACAGCGGTGCGATCTCGCCCGGGTGGTTCATGCCGATCTCGACGATGGCGAAATCGGTCTCGGCGGGCATCCGGGCCAGGGTCAGCGGCACGCCCCAGTGGTTGTTGTAGCTGGCCTCGGCGGCGTGAATGCGCCCCTGTCCGGTCAGCGCGGCGCGCAACATTTCCTTGGTGGTGGTCTTGCCCACGGATCCGGTGACGACGATGACCCGCGCGCTGGTGCGGGCGCGGGCCGCGGCGCCAAGCTGGCCGAGCGCGTCCAGCACGTCGTCCACCAGCAAGAGCGGGGCATCCGGTGCGATACCGTCCGGCACGCGACTGACCAGCGCGGCGGCCGCCCCCTTGTCCAGGGCCTGTGCAACGAATTCGTGTCCATCCCGCGCGGCGCTGAGGGCCACGAAAAGGTCGCCCGACTGCAGGCTGCGGGTGTCGATCGACACGCCAGTGGCGCGCCAGTCACCCGTGGCCCGCCCGCCGGTGGCGCGGGCCGCCTCGTTTGCCGTCCAGAGTGCTTCGCTCACGCCACGCGCCCGTCAAGCGCGGCCACCGCGACGCTGGCCTGTTCGCGATCGTCGAAGGGGTAGACCGTGTCGCCCACGGTCTGGCCGGTCTCGTGCCCCTTGCCCGCGATCAGCAGCGCGTCGCCCGCACCCAGCGCATCGACCCCCCGCAGGATCGCCTCGGCGCGGTCGCCGACCTCGATCGCGTCGGGATCGGACTTGAGGATTTCCGACCTGATTGCCGTCGGATCCTCGGACCTGGGATTGTCGTCTGTCACTATTCGAACATCGGCGTGATCCCGCGCCGCTTCGCCCATGAGCGGGCGCTTGCCCCGGTCCCGGTCGCCGCCCGCGCCGTAGACCACGATCAACCGGCCCAGCACGTGGGGACGGAGCGCACGCAGCGCCGTCTCGAGCGCGGAGGGCGTGTGGGCGTAGTCGACGAAGACGGCGGCACCGGTGTCACGGGTCGCGGCCAGCTGCATGCGGCCCCGGACGGTGACGAGCTTGGGCAATGCGGCGAAGACATCGCGCGGCTCGATCCCGCTGGCGATGGCGAGGCCGGCGGCCACCAGCACGTTTTCCGCCTGGAACCCGCCGATCAGGCCCATCCGCACCTGTTGCGCGGTGCCGTTCCACTCGAACCGCAGATCCTGTCCCGTGGCGTCGTAGCGTTGCGAGACGATCCGCAGCGCGGCATCGGCGCGCCGCCCGACGGTGATCACGTCCTGCCCCCGGCGCTCGGCGATGGCCAGCATGTCGGCGCCGCGGCTGTCGTCGAGATTGATGACCGCGGTCCCGTCCTCGGGCAGCACCCGGTCGAACAGGCCCGCCTTGGCGGCGAAATAGGCCTCGAAACTTTCGTGGTAGTCCAGGTGATCCTGGGTGAAGTTCGTGAAGGCCGCCGCGTTCAGCGCGACGCCGTCCAGCCGCCGCTGGTCTAGACCGTGGCTGCTGGCCTCCATCGCCGCGTGGGTGATGCCGTGGCGCGTCGCTTCGGCCAGGGTGCGGTGCAGCGTGATCGGCTCGGGCGTGGTGTGCGACAGCGGCGCCTCCCACGCGCCCTCGACCCCCGTGGTCCCGAGGTTCACCGCATCCAGCCCCAGCGCCCGCCAGATCTGCCGCGTGAAGCTCGCCACCGAGGTCTTGCCGTTGGTGCCCGTGACCGCGACGCAGACCTGCGGCTGGCGGCCGAACCACAGCGCGCAGGCCAGCGCGAGGGTCTGGCGCGGATCCTCGGCCAGGATCACCGGCACGTCCGCAGCCTCGAGCGCATCGGCCGCGATCGCGGCACCCGCCCGGTCGGTCAGGATGGCCGCCGCCCCCTGCCCCAGCGCCTTGGCGATGAACGCGGCGCCGTGAAGCTTGGCGCCCGGCACGGCCGCGAACAGGTGGCCGGCTTCCGTCTTGCGGCTGTCCACCGACAGCCCGGTGATTCGCGCCTCTTTCCCGCCCTGGGCCGTCAGCCCCAGGTCGGCCAGCGATTTCGTGCCATCGGTCATCGGCGTGCCCCTATTCGTCCGAGGCCAGTGTTAACTTGGATGGAAGGACAGGTTCAATCTCGGGTCGCAGTCCCAGAAGCGGCGCGGTCCGCCGGATCACCTCGGCGGCGACGGGCACCGCCGTCCAGCCCGCCGTGCGCTTGGGCTCGGGCCCCGAGTTGTCCGAGGCCTCGTCCAGCGACACGACCAGCACGTAGGCCGGGTCGTCCGAGGGGAAAACCGAGGCGAAGGTGTTGATATTCTTGTCGTTATGGTAGCCGCGGCCGTCGGGGCGCGGCTTGTTGGCCGTGCCGGTCTTGCCCCCCACGTTATACCCCGGCACGGCACCGAAGCTGGCGGTGCCGCGCGTCACGACCTCGCGCAGCATCTTGGCCGAGGCGCGCGACACCTCGGGCGAGACCAGCCGCTCGCCCGGTTCGACCCGATCTTTGCGCAGGATCGTCGGCTTCACCGCCGTCCCCCCGTTCAGAAGCGACGCGTAGGCGGTGGCCAGATGCAGCGGCGAGACCGAGAAACCGTGCCCGTAACTGGCGGTGATCGTTACGATTTCGGACCACGACGCCGGAACCAGCGGGCGGGCGCCCGGCGCCTCGACCAGCTCGATCGGAGTGGGTTCGAACACGCCGAATCGCGACAGGAATTCCTGCTGCCGCTTGCCCCCGATCTGAAGCGCCAGCTTGGCGGTGCCCACGTTGGACGAATGCACGATCACGTCGGTCAGCGACAGAAGCGGGCCGTAGTTCTTGTTGCGGTATTCCTTGATGCGGAACCGCCCCCAGGTCATCGGCGCGTCGGCATCCACCATGGTCTGCGGTCCTGCCAGCCCCAGCTCCATCGCCTGGGCCGTGGTGAAGATCTTGAAGGTCGAGCCCAGCTCGTACACCCCCTGCACCGCGCGATTGAACAGCGGACTTTCGCTGGCATCGCCCTGGGTCAGCGGCCGCGGCCGGTCGTTCGGATCGAAATCGGGCAGCGAGGCCATGGCCACGACCTCGCCCGTGTGCACGTCCATGAGGATCCCCGCCGCGCCCTTGGCATTCATCAGCTTCATGCCGCCATAGAGCACCTCGCGCATGGCGCTCTGAACGGTGAGGTCCAGCGACAGCTGCAACGGTGCGCCGCCGTTCGCCGGGTCGCGCAGGTAGTCGTCAAAGGCTTTTTCCACCCCCGCAACGCCCAGCACCTCGGCCGAATGGACCCCTTCGCGCCCAAAGCTCGCGCCGCCCAGCACGTGGGCGGCCAGCTTGCCATTGGGATAGAGCCGCATCTCGCGCGGCCCGAACAGCAGGCCCGGGTCGCCGATATCGTGGACGGCCTGGCGTTGCTCGGGGCTGATCTTCTTCTTGATCCACAGGAACTTGCGGTCGCCGGTGAAATCCTTGACCAGACGCTCTTCGTCGAGATCGGGAAAGATCTCGACCAGTTTGCGCGCGGCCCCGCGCTTGTCGATCATCAGCGGCGGCTGGGCATAGAGCGCGTAGGTCGACAGGTTCGTGGCCAGAAGGCGGCCGTTGCGGTCGATGATGTCGGCGCGCTGCGCCACGATATCGCTGGACGAGACCGCCGCGCGCGGCTCCATCGGCTCGGACGCGGCCAACAGGCCCATGCGCGCGCCGACCACGGCGAAGGCGCAGAAGAAGAAGCACGCCAGCACCAGCAGCCGCCCCTCAGCGCGGCGGCGGGCGCGGTCGCGCATTTCCTCGTGGCGCAGGCGCAGGTTCTCGCGCTCGATCGCGTCGGGGTTCTCGCCCTTCTCGCGCGCGTCGAGGATGCGGGCCAGCGGGCGTAGCGGTGTGCGGGTCATGGCTTGGCGCCAGTGCTGTCGACGGGAATCGGGTTCAGGATCGGGCCGCCCAGGATCGTGCCGGGATAGGCGATCTGCTCGGTGCGGGCGAAATGCTCGGGCGTCAGCGGCAGAAGCTTCAGCCGGTCGAAGTTCAGGTCGGCCAGGTCGCGCAGGCGCTCGGGACGGTTCAGATAGGCCCATTCGGCCCGCAGGATCGCCAGCGTCTCGCGCTCGGTTCCGATCTTGCGCTGCAGGGTCTCGACGTCGTTCAGGGCTTCCTGCGTCTCGTAATTTTCGGAATAGGCCCAGACGGCCAGGGCCATGACGGCCATTCCCGGCAGCAGGTAGAGAAGCGTGCGCATGACGTTCAGATGTCCCCTTCCATGTCGATTCTCGGCAGGCCCAGGCGGGCGCGGTCGGCGGGTGCGGCGGGCGCGTCAGTGCGCTGCGCCATGCGCAGCCGGGCCGAGCGTGCACGCGGGTTTTGCGCGATTTCGTCGGCATCGGCGGCGATGCCCTTGGTCACGCCCGTGAAAGCCGGCGGCGCGCTCTCGGTCACGGGGGCATAACGGTTGGCATTGCCGCCCCCGCCCGACCGGTCCTGGAAGAACCGTTTGACCACGCGATCCTCGAGCGAGTGGAAACTGACGACCGCCAGCCACCCGCCCGGGGCGAGCGCCCGCTCGGCCGCCTCGAGCCCCGCGACCAGCTGGCCGAATTCGTCGTTCACCGCGATGCGCAGCGCCTGGAACGTGCGTGTCGCCGGGTGGCTCTGGCCGGGCTTCGGGCGCGGCAAGGCCCGCTCGACCAATGCGGCCAGTTGTCCCGTGGTCGTGATCGGCGCGTCCGCGCGGGCGCGCGTGATCGCGCGGGCGATGCGGCGCGATGCGCGCTCTTCGCCGTAATGGAACAGGATGTCGGCCAGCCGCCCCTCATCCAGCTCGGCGACGAGATCCGCGGCGCTTGGCCCGGTATCGCCCATCCGCATGTCCAGCGGGCCGTCGCGCAGGAAGGAAAAGCCGCGATGCGCCTGGTCCAGCTGCATCGACGACACGCCCAGGTCCAGCACCACGCCATCCACGGGCGCACCCGCGATGCGGTCGAGGTCGGAGAAGACCCCCTGCTCGAGCATCAGCGCGTCGCCGTATTCGTCGGCCCATTCGGCGGCCATGGCAAAGACCATCGGATCGCGGTCGATGCCGATGACCCGGTCGGCCCCGGCCGCCAGCAGCCCTTGCGAATAGCCCCCCGCGCCAAAGGTGCCGTCGACCCAGGTTCCCGACACCGGCGCGCAATGGGCCAGTATGGGATTGATCAGGACGGGGACATGGGGACGTTCAGACATGCTCATCCGCCAGGCCCTCACATCAGACCGGCATCGCCGCTGAGATAGACGGCCGGGTCGAGGGTGGGATCGTAGTCATCCTCTTCCTTGAGGTTGCTCATGTCGTCGTTGGCGTAGGCCTCGGGCTCCCAGATCATGAAGGTCTGCGAATTGCCCACGACCAGGGCCTTGTCCGAAAGCCCGACCTTGTCTCGCAGGTAGGACGGCAGGACGATGCGGCCGGTGTCGTCGAATGTCGCGGGGTGCACCTGCTGGGCAAACAGCTTCTGCAGCGCCGCACGCTTCTTCGAACCGGGATCCATGCCCCGGATCTGGCGGTGCACGCCCAGAAGATCGTTGATCGAATAGACTTCTAGATAGTTGCGACGGTGGTCACCGAAGACGATCACCATCTGGGCGTTCTTTCCCGGCTCCCATTTGGGGTCGTTTTCCTCGAGCAGACGGCGAAAATCGGCCGGGATCGACAAGCGGCCCTTGCTGTCGATCTTGTTGTCGTATCGGCCGATATACATGCCGAACACGCGTGCCGTCTCCTTGCCTCTGTCCCGGTCCCGTCGCTAGAAACGGAAACGGCGATCCGAACTGCTGCCACTGTTCGGATCGCCGCCCTCGTCCCGTCTCCGGGGGGTCCGATCGCACGCGCCACCTGGGGGGATGTCTGCTCGCCCGCGCGCCGGATCTCTCTTAGTCATCGAAGAATGTGTGCCTGTATGAAACCTAAGCCTCTGTTTTCGTTGGAGCCTTTCGGATCTTTATGTCCGCTGCGGCCCTGCCCTTCGATGACCTAGGGATGGCATGGGAAAATATGGGAGGCAACAGAATTCTCTTCGCGCAGCGGGCGAGTTTCGGCTTGACTGCGGCCCGTTTCCGACACTTGCACACGGAAGCGTGAGTCTAATACGGCTATATCGTGTAGTCACGTTAACCTTAGCACTAAATATAGCTTAACAATCGAGCCGATTTTTTCGCCTATTTTTTGGGCGTGAGGGTCGATGGCTCGGATTCCCGGAACGGCATGCCCGACTCGGCCGGAATCGGGGGCGTTCGACCGCTTGATCCCATGCCGTCCCGGAATCATGTCGGATGACCCGCGGCTTTCCCATGCCGGCCCAAATCGGGGGCCGAAGCCGGGGGCGCAGATCGATCGTCACGCCGGGCGCCCTGCTTTCCGGGGGACCAGATCTAGCGCCTCGCCCGAAGAAACCGCCCCTTAACCAGGTCAGTGCTACATATGCAGATGCTGCATAGCAGCATTGATGACCCGGGCATTGTGCACTCGCAGCATAGGCCTATCTTTGGACCAACGCCGCAGACGAGACGGCAGAAAGGACGCCGAGATGAGCATGATGTCGCAAACCAACACCCACTCCGGAATCGCGCAGGGCGCGTCGGGAATTTGGGAAACTCTGGGAACCCGCTTCGCGCAGTACCGTGTTTACCGCCGTACGCGCTCGGAACTGCAGATGCTTTCGAACCGTGAGCTGAAGGATCTGGGCATCGGGCGCAGCATGATCAACGCCATCGCGCACGAAGCCGCCTACGGGCGCAAGTAAGGAATAGCCGGCTTTCTCACCTCCTCCCGAGGAAGTCGGACCTGGCGGCGCGGCGCTGGACGCCCCCGCCCTTTTACAATGGCCCGAGACGGGCCCCGCATCGCGGACGAACCGACCTCCTCCCCGGTTTCGTTCGTGCCTGGCGGCGGGATCGACCTCCTCCCCGGTCCCGCCGTCCCAAGTTCAAGGCCCCCCACGGGCCACCACATCGCGGATCGACCGACCTCCTCCCCGGTCGAATTCGTGTCTGGCGGCGGGACCGACCTCCTCCCCGGTCCCGCCGTCCCAAGTTCAAGGCCCCGACGGGCCATCGCTTCGCGGATCGACCGACCTCCTCCCCGGTCGAATTCGTGTCCGGCGGCGGGATCGACCTCCTCCCCGATCCCGCCGTCCCAAGTTCAAGGCCCCCAGGGGCCACCGCATCGCGGATCGACCGACCTCCTCCCCGGTCGAATTCGTGTCTGGCGGCGGGACCGACCTCCTCCCCGGTCCCGCCGTCCCAAGTTCAAGGCCCCCAGGGGCCACCGCATCGCGGATCGACCGACCTCCTCCCCGGTTGAATTCGTGTCTGGCGGCGGGACCGACCTCCTCCCCGGTCCCGCCGTCCCAAATTTCCCCAAGATCCGGATGACTGCGCGCCACGTTGCGGCGACCGACCCGACAAGGTCGGGATCGCGTTCGTTTCGCATGTGAAAGCAGGCGGCCCCGGGCCGCGCACCGGGATGGTGCTAGAACGGCACGTCGTCCGCGCGGTCCGCATCGACGATGAACTTCGCCACGACCTTCTTCTGGCCCGCCTTGTCGAAGCTGATATCGAGCTTGTCGCCCTCGATCGCCATCACCGTGCCGTAGCCGAATTTCTTGTGGAAAACGCGGTCGCCATCGGTGAAGGACGACACGGCGTCCAGGTCGATGGTCATGTTGCGCTGTTCGCTGGGCTGGCGCATCGGCCGCTGGCTGCTGCGTTCCTGAAGACGCCGCCATCCCGGAGAATTGTAGACATCGGCCCGGCCGGCCCGGTCATGCAGGTCGCTTTGGCTGGCGGCCATGATGGCGGGCGACGCGCTGGACGCCATGCCGGCTGCCCCGTACCCGCCGCCGTAGAGCCCGGGCGGTGTCAGGACCTCGACATGGGCTTCGGGCAATTCGTCGATGAAGCGCGACGGCAACGCGGATTGCCACTGGCCATAGACCCGGCGGTTGGCGGCGAAGCTGATGGTGCAGACCCGCTCGGCCCGGGTGATGCCCACATAGGCCAGGCGCCGTTCTTCCTCGAGTCCCTTGAGACCGGATTCGTCCATGCTGCGCTGGGACGGGAACAGACCGTCCTCCCAGCCCGGCAGGAAGACGGCGGGAAACTCCAGCCCCTTGGCGGCATGCAAGGTCATGATGCTGACCTTGGCGCCGCCCTCCTCGGTTTCGTTGTCCATGATCAGCGCGACGTGTTCGAGGAAGCCTTGCAGGTTCTCGAACTGCTCCAGCGCCTTGATCAGCTCTTTGAGGTTTTCCAGCCGGCCGGGCGCCTCGGGCGTCTTGTCGTTCTGCCAATGGGCGGTGTAGCCGGATTCTTCCAGGATCACCTCGGCCAGCTCGATATGGCTTTGATCGGGGTCGCGGGTCATGCGGTGCCAACGCGCGAGGCCATCGACCAGCACGCGCAGCTCGGCCGCGCCCTTGCCGGTCAGGCCCTTGTCGGCAAGCAGGATTCGCGCGCCGTCGATCAGCGTGGTGCCGTTGTCGCGGGCCGCGCGCTGGATCTTCTGCTGGGCCTTGTCGCCGAGCCCACGCTTGGGGGTGTTCACGATCCGCTCGAACGCCAGGTCGTCGTCGGGGGACACGGCGCAGCGGAAATAGGCCATGGCATCGCGAATCTCGAGCCGTTCGTAGAAGCGCGGCCCGCCGATCACCCGATAGGGCAGGCCGATGGTCAGGAACCGGTCCTCGAACGCGCGCATCTGGTGCGACGCGCGCACGAGGATCGCCTGGTCGTCCAGCGACACAGGCGCCATGCCCCGGGTTCCGCGCGACATCGATTCGACCTCTTCGCCGATCCAGCGCGCCTCTTCCTCACCGTCCCAGTGGCCGATCAGGCGCACACGCTCGCCCTCGGTCAGGTCGGTGAACAGCGTCTTGCCCAGCCGACCCTTGTTGGCGTCGATGACGCCGGCGGCCGCGGCCAGGATATGCGGGGTCGAGCGATAGTTCTGCTCGAGCCGGACGACCTTGGCGCCCGGGAAGTCTTTCTCGAACCGCAGGATATTGCCCACCTCGGCCCCCCGCCAGCCGTAGATCGACTGGTCGTCGTCGCCCACGCAGCAGATGTTCCGGTGCCCCTGCGCCAGAAGCCGCAGCCACAGGTACTGGGCCACGTTGGTATCCTGGTACTCGTCCACCAGGATATAGCGGAACCAGCGCTGGTACTGCGCCAGAACGTCGGGATGGTCCTGGAAGATCGTGACCATGTGCAGCAGCAGGTCGCCGAAATCGACGGCGTTCAGTGCTTTCAGCCGCTGCTGGTAATAGTCGTAGAGCTCGGTGCCGCGGTGGTTGAAGGCGCCCGCCTCCGAGGTCGGGACCTTCGCCGGTGTCCAGGCCCGGTTCTTCCAGTGGTCGATGATGCCCGCCAGCTGCCGGGGCGGCCAGCGCTTCTCGTCGATGCTCTCGGCGACGATCAGCTGCTTGAGCAGGCGGATCTGGTCATCGGTATCGAGGATGGTGAAGTTCGATTTCAGCCCCACCAGCTCGGCGTGGCGCCGCAGCAGCTTGACGCAGATCGCGTGGAAGGTGCCGAGCCACGGCATCCCTTCGACCGTCTGGCCCAGGAGGCTGCTCACCCGCTCCTTCATCTCGCGCGCGGCCTTGTTGGTGAAGGTCACGGCCAGGATCTCGTTCGGGCGGGCCTTTCCCTGGGTCATCAGGTGCGCGATGCGGGCGGTCAGCGCGCGGGTCTTGCCGGTGCCCGCCCCCGCCAGCATCAGGACCGGTCCGTCCAGCGTTTCGACCGCTTCGCGCTGCGCCGGGTTCAGACCGTCAAGATAAGGCGCGGGCCGTGCGGATTGCATGGCGCGCTGCGACAGCGGCACGCTGGCGGCGTCGAACGCGTCGGCTTCGTCGAAACTGCTCATGCGGTCTTTCTAGCGAAACCGCGGCCCGTTGGAAAGCGCGGCGTTCCACCTTCGTTCTCCCCGGGTCGGCGAAGTTGAATGGACCTGTCGTCACGTCACCCTGCGGGTCCCGCGGGAACCCGCCGACGGCGTGGCGGGGTTTGGCGCACCCGCCAGAAGCGCCCCGGAACGAATGATCGCGACGGGTCTTCTATGCCGCATACCGGGCGGCGGAGGACGCTGTGTCCCGGAGATGTAGAGGAGTAAGTCATGATGAAACGGACCCTTATCGCCAGTGTTTCGGCCATCAGCCTTGCCGGTGCGGCCTCGGCCCAGGTGGCCGCCAACGCCACCACCGACCTGAACCTGCGCACGGGACCCGGCCCCAGCTTCGAGATCGCGGGCGTCATCCCCGCCGACGGCGCCGTCGAGATCGAGCGCTGCATCGCCGAGGGCGCGTGGTGCGAAGTCAGCTTCGACGGGCAGACCGGCTGGGCCTATTCCCAGTACCTGACGGCCACCGTCGATTCGGAGCCCACTGTCGTCTACGAAAACTACGCCCCGCTTGAAGTGACCACGGTCGAGCGCAACAGCCTGGGCGGCGGACTTGCCGGCGCTGCCGTGGGTGCCGCTGCCGGTGCGCTGATCGCCGGCCCCGTGGGCGCTGCGGCCGGAACCGCCGCCGCGGCCGGCGGCCTTCTTGGCGGTGCCATCGGCGCGGATGCGGGCATCGAGGAAACGACGGTGACCTACATCCAGGACAACCCGGTCGAGCCGGTCTACCTGGACGGTGAAGTCGTGGTCGGCGCGGGCGTCCCGCAGGGCGTCGCCGTCTACGAGGTGCCCGAGGCGCCGGTGCAATACGCCTATATCAACGGCCGCCCCGTGGCGATCGACCCCGAGACGCGCCAGATCGTCTATATCGTGCGCTGATCGCGGGTCCCGGACCCCGATGGAATCGAGAGGGCGGCTTGCGGGCCGCCCTTTTTCGTGCCGGTTCCGCAAGCGCGGGGAAGGACTTGGCCTGTTCGGACCCGTCCGCCCGCGCTAGACACGCCCCATGTGGAACGCCCTCGTCTTCGCCGCGCTCGCCGGTCTCTCGATCCCGCTGGGCGGGCTCTGCGCGCTGGCGCTCGGCCGCTCGGATACCCCGACGGCCGCATGGGGCCACGGGATCGTCGACTTCGGCGGCGGGGCACTGGTCTCGGCGGTTGTGCTGGTGCTGGTGCCCGACGGCGTCGCGTCCCTGCCCGCTATCCCCGCGCTGGTGGCGTTCGTCCTGGGCGGCGTCGGCTTCGCGGCCCTCGACGGGTGGATGAAGCGGCGCATGGGCAATCGCGGGCAGCTTCAGGCGATGCTGACCGATTTCATCCCCGAATCCGTGGCGCTCGGGGCGCTCTTCGCCACCGGGGGCGCGGGCGGGCCGCTGCTGGCCATGCTGATCGCGCTGCAGAACCTGCCCGAGGCCTTCAACGCGTTCGGCGAGGCGCGCAGCGGCGGGCAAAGCCCGCGCCGGCTGCTGACGGCCTTCGCGGCCATCGCCTGCCTCGGCCCGGCCTCGGCCGCGTTCGGACTTCTTGTCCTGGCCGATCGCGAGGCGCTGCTGGGCGCGCTCATGCTGTTCGCCGCGGGCGGGATCCTTTACCTGGTGTTCGAGGACGTGGCGCCGGGCGCCCCGGCCGAGGGGTCTGTCCTGCCGCCGCTGGGCGCCGTCGGTGGCTTCGCGCTGGGGCTGGCGGGGCACATGGCGCTGGCCGGCAGCGGCGGCTGATCCCGGCGACCGGCCTTGCCCGCACGGTATCGCGCGATAGAACCCCTTCATGGATCTCGACGATACTCACCCATCCCTTTCGGACCTGGCCCGCCGCGCCAGGTGGCGCGTGCCGCATTTCATCTGGGAATATCTCGACAGCGCCACCGGCGACGAGGGCGCGTCGCGCCGCGCCGCCGCCGCGCTGGACGCGATCACGCTGGTGCCCGGCGTCCTGCGCAACGTGAAACCGGACCTGTCGACCGAGCTTTTCGGCCATCGCTTCGACCTGCCGGTCGGCATCGCGCCGGTCGGGATGTCGGGATCGGTCTGGCCCCGGGCCGAGGTCACGCTGGCCGAGGCCGCCGCGCGCGCCAACGCGCCCTTCGGCCTGTCCACGGTCGCCGCCATGACGCCCGAGGAGGTCGGCCCGCACCTGGGTCACGGCGGGTGGTTCCAGCTTTACGCCCCCGGCGACCCCGAGATCCGGCGCGACATGCTGACCCGCGCCCGCGACGCGGGGTTCACCGGCCTGATCCTCACCGGCGACGTGCCCGCCGCCAGCCGGCGCGAACGTCAGCGCCGGGCGCGGCTGACCAACCCCATGCGCGTCACGCCGCGGATCGCCGTGCAGTCGGCGCTGGCCCCGTTCTGGGCGGTCGAGACCCTGCGCAACGGCAAGCCGCGCCTGAAGACACTCGAGAAATACGCCGACCCGAACGCGGCCACCGGCGCGACGGCGCATATCGGCTACATGCTGCGTACCGCGCCGGACTGGGCCTATCTCGACGCCCTGCGCGAGGAATGGGATGGCCCATTGATGGTTAAGGGCGTCTTAAGTCCCGATGATGCATCGAGGGCCGCGGGCGTGGCCGACGCCGTCTGGGTCTCGAACCACGGTGGCCGGCAGTTCGCGGGCGCACCGGCCCCCGCCGACGTGCTGCCCGCGATCCGGCAGGCCGTCGGCCCGGATTACCCGCTCATCGCCGACGGGTCGGTCCGGTCGGGAACGGACGTGCTGCGGCTGATCGCGCTGGGGGCCGATTTCGTGATGCTGGGCCGCGCCTTTCACCACGGGGTCGCCGCGTTCGGCGCGCGCGGCGCCGACCACGCGTTCCACATCCTGCGCGCCGGGATCGAGGCCGACATGGCCCAGCTTGGCATCACCCGCCCGCCCGAGGTGCGCGCCCACCTGCGATGACCCCGGATCGGGGCAAGGGACAAATGCGGAACTCTGAAAAATCGAAATCGCGCGAATTTCATCGTGGGCGATAACACTTAGTTCACACGCGTTACCTAGCCTTACCCCTATCGATAGGTGGTTGAGGGGAAATTCATGTTCACATCCGACATTCCGGAGGTGCTGTCTTCGCTCCTCGATGCGTTCCAGGTGCCCATGTTCGTTGCCGATTGCGAAGTCGATGACGATGCGGACCCGGTCTATCGACTGATCGCGATCAATGATTGCCATGCCCGGGCAAGCCAGATGGACAAGGCTCGGGTCGTGGACCGCCGCATCGACGAGTTGCTTTCACCCGAGGATGCGCGGCACGTCATCGCGAAGTATCACGACTGCGTCCGGTCCGGCCAACCGTCGGAATACCAGGAGACACTGACGCTGAACGGCTCGGAAACCCAATGGTACACGACGCTGATCCCCGCGGTCAGCGATGCCGGGCGCAAGCGAGTCATCGGAAATGCGGTTCTGTTGAAGACCGAAGACGGCGCGCGCATCTTCGAGGACATCACCTATTTCTCGATGCAGTCGCAGTTCCAGCTGTCGCGCATGTCCACGTATCTCGATGCCCTCGATCACCGGGCCGGTCCCATCGGGCGGGTCGACCTGGAGATCCTTGCCGCATTGTGCCGCACGGTGGACCGGACCTTGGAAGACATCCGCAGCCTGTCCGAGCCGCAGGTGGCAGCCGTCCGGGACGCCTCGCAAGGCTACCTGATCTCCATCTCCGCGAACGACGTGGCCAATACGCCGTCGCCCGAGGATGCGGCCAACAGCCCCCAGGATCCGGTGCGCAAATCGCTGGAACAGATCTCGTCCTTGCTCAGACCCGGGGCCTGATCGCCAGATCGGATATAAAGACCTCTTTCCCCCGGGTCGGGGCGGGCTATGCTGCACTTGCAAACAGGGGAAGCACAGCATGGCCGATTTCGAAAAGATCCTGATCGCGAACCGGGGCGAGATTGCAATCCGCGTGATGCGCGCCGCGAACGAGCTGGGCAAGCGCACCGTGGCGGTCTACGCAGACGAGGACAAGCTGAGCCTTCACCGCTTCAAGGCGGACGAGGCCTATCGCATCGGCGCGGGGATGGGCCCGGTGGCGGCCTACCTGTCCATCGACGAGATCATCCGCGTGGCCCGCGCCTGCGGCGCCGACGCCATCCACCCCGGCTATGGCCTGCTGTCCGAGAACCCCGAGTTCGTCGACGCCTGCGCCCGCAACGGTATCACTTTCATCGGGCCCAAGGCAGATACCATGCGGGCCCTTGGCGACAAGGCCAGCGCCCGCCGCGTGGCCATCCAGGCCGGGGTCCCCGTCATCCCGGCATCCGAAGTCCTGACCGACGACATGGAGGCGACGCGCAAGGCCGCCGAGGACATCGGCTACCCCATGATGCTGAAGGCCAGCTGGGGCGGCGGCGGCCGCGGCATGCGCCCGATCCTGTCGCCCAAGGAGCTCGAGGAAAAGGTCCGCGAGGGCCGGCGCGAGGCCGAGGCCGCCTTCGGCAACGGCGAGGGCTACCTGGAAAAGATGATCGAGCGGGCGCGCCACGTCGAAGTCCAGATCCTCGGCGACCAGGACGGCCAGATCTACCACCTGTGGGAACGCGACTGCTCGGTCCAGCGGCGCAACCAGAAGGTCGTCGAACGCGCGCCGGCCCCGTACCTGTCGGGCGCGCAGCGCGAGAAGCTTTGCAACCTCGGCAAGAAGGTCGCCGAGCACGTGGGCTACGAATGCGCCGGCACCATCGAGTTCCTGATGGACATGGATACCGGCGATTTCTACTTCATCGAGGTGAATCCCCGCGTCCAGGTCGAGCATACCGTGACCGAAGAGGTCACGGGCATCGACGTGGTCCGCGCCCAGATCCTGATCGCCGAGGGCAAGAGCCTGGTCGAGGCCACCGGCACGGCGTCGCAATACGACGTGAAACTGGACGGCCACGCGATCCAGTGCCGCATCACCACCGAGGATCCGACCAACAACTTCATCCCCGATTACGGCCGCATCACCGCCTATCGCGGCGCCACGGGCATGGGCATCCGCCTGGATGGCGGAACCGCCTATTCCGGCGCGATCATCACCCGCTACTACGACTCGCTTCTGGAAAAGGTCACCGCCTGGGCCCCCACGCCCGAGGCCGCGATCGCCCGGATGGACCGCGCCCTGCGTGAATTCCGCATCCGCGGGGTGAACACGAATATCGAGTTCGTCATCAACCTGCTGAAGCACCCGACCTTCCTGAACTACGAATACCACACCAAGTTCATCGACCAGACGCCCGAGCTGTTCTCGTTCAAGCAGCGGCGCGACCGGGCCACCAAGATCCTGCGCTACATCGCGGACATCACGGTGAATGGCCACCCCGAGACCGAGGGCCGCACGCGACCCCATGCCGAGGCCAAGACACCGGTGCCCCCCGCCCCGCGCACCGAGGGCATCCCCCAGGGCACGCGCAACATCCTGGACGATTTCGGCCCGCAGGCGGTGGCCGACTGGATGCTGGACCAGAAGCAGCTGCTGATCACCGACACCACCATGCGCGACGGGCACCAGTCGCTGCTGGCCACGCGGATGCGCTCGATCGACATGACCCGCGTGGCCCCCGCCTATGCCGCCAACATGCCGCAGCTTTTCTCGATGGAATGCTGGGGCGGCGCGACCTTCGACGTGGCCTACCGCTTCCTGCAGGAATGTCCGTGGCAGCGCCTGCGCGACCTGCGCGCGGCCATGCCGAACCTGATGACCCAGATGCTGCTGCGCGCGTCGAACGGCGTGGGCTACACCAACTATCCCGACAACGTGGTGCGCGGGTTCATCCGGCAGGCGGCCAGCAGCGGCGTCGACGTCTTCCGCGTGTTCGACAGCCTCAACTGGGTCGAGAACATGCGCGTCGCCATGGACGAGGTCATCGCCCAGAACAAGGTCTGCGAGGGCACCATCTGCTATACCGGCAACATGATGGACCCGGACCGGTCCAAGTACGACCGCGACTATTACGTGAAGATGGGCAAGGAGCTGAAGGCCGCCGGCGCCCACGTGCTTGGCCTGAAGGACATGGCCGGCCTGCTGAAGCCCAACGCCGCGCGCGTCCTGATCACCGCCCTGAAGGAAGAGGTCGGCCTGCCCATCCACTTCCACACCCACGACACGGCCGGCATCGCCTGCGGCACGATCCTCGCCTGCGCCGAATCCGGCGTCGACGCGGTGGATTGCGCCATGGACGCGCTGTCGGGCAACACCAGCCAGGCCACCATCGGCACCGTGGTCGAAGCGCTCGCCGGGACCGAGCGGGACACCGGTCTCGACATCGCGGCCATCCGCGAGATCAGCAATTACTGGGAGGCGGTGCGCGAACACTACGCGGCGTTCGAGTCGGGGCTCCAGGCCCCCGCCTCCGAGGTCTACCTGCACGAGATGCCGGGCGGCCAGTTCACCAACCTCAAGGCGCAGGCACGCTCCATGGGGCTGGAAGAACGCTGGCACGAGGTGGCCCAGACCTATGCCGACGTGAACCAGATGTTCGGCGACATCGTGAAGGTGACGCCGTCCTCGAAAGTGGTGGGCGACATGGCCCTGATGATGGTGGCCCAGGGCCTGACCCGCGCCGATGTCGAGGATCCCAAGAAGGACGTGTCCTTCCCCGACTCGGTGGTCGAGATGATGAAGGGCTATCTGGGCAAGCCGCCGGGGGGCTGGCCCGAGGGCATCCAGAAGAAGATCCTGAAGAACGAGAAGCCGCTCGAGGATCGCCCCGGGAAGACGCTGAAACCGGTGGACCTTGAAAAGGCACGGGCCGAGGCCGCCGAGGCCTGTGGCGGCGAAATCGACGACGAGGACCTGATGGGATACCTGATGTATCCCAAGGTCTTCACCGAGTATCGCCTGCGCCACGAGGAATACGGCCCCGTGCGCACCCTGCCCACGCCCACCTTCTTTTACGGCATGGAAACGGGTGACGAGATCACGGCCGAGATCGACCCGGGCAAGACTCTGGAAATCCGGCTGCAGGCCTTGGGCGAAACCAACGAAGAGGGCGAGGTCAAGGTCTTCTTCGAACTGAACGGTCAACCCCGCACCGTGCGGGTGCCCAACCGCAAGATCGCCGGTGCCGCCGGCGTGAAGCAGAAGGCCGAGCCCGGCAACACCAACCACGTGGGCGCGCCCATGCCGGGTGTCATCGGCTCGATCGCGGTCGAGGTCGGCAAGGACGTCAAGCAGGGCGACATGCTGCTGACCATCGAGGCCATGAAGATGGAGACGGGCCTTCACGCCGACCGCGACGCCACGATCAAGGCGATCCATGTCGCCCCCGGCGCGCAGATCGACGCCAAGGATCTGTTGATCGAATACGAATGATCGGCGGCGGGCGCCCGGCTCAGGGCGCCCCTTCGCCCGCCGAGGCCCTCAACCGGCGATCCGACAGCACCGCCGCCAGAGCATCCAGCGCCGGGCGGATGCCGGGATCGTTGCGCGCCGCGTAATGGGCCACCAGCCATTCCTCGTGGGCCAGCGCGTCGATGTCGGGGCCGAGACGCAGCAAGCGCTCCGCATCGCCGACGAACGTGGGCAGCACGACCCGCCCGACGCCCGCACGCGCGAGGTCCAGCGCCAGCCGGGGGCTGGTGGCAGTGGTGACGATGCGCTTGTCCGGCTCGGAGCGGACCCACCGCGCAGATGGCGGCACGCCATCGCCCTCGGGCAGCGTGACGAAGCCCTCCACGTCCTTGGATCGCGCGTAGATCGCGTATCGGATCGTCGCCGTGCGCCGTCCGGCCAGCCAGTCCTGCGCGGGGCGACGGTTGCGGATGCCGATATCCGCCGCACGCCGGGCGATATCCAGCTCCGCCGTCGACGGAACGAAGGCGGGCACCCACGGCGCGTCGGGCGACCACCAGCGGTCGAGATGGCGGGCGAGGAACCGGCAGGTCCAGTCCCCGGCGGTGATCCGCACCGACAGCGGCCCCTGGTCCGAGGTCAGCCGCCCCAGCCGTTGCGTCACCTCGCGCAGGCCGCCCACTTCGCGGGCCAGCGCGTGGCCCTCGGCGGTCAGTGCGTAGCCCCGCGCGCCCCGGTCGAACAGACGGCGCCCCAGCAGGGTTTCCAGAGCGGCCATCCGGCGGCTGAGGGTCGGCACGCTGGCCCCGCTGTGCCGCGCGGCACCGGCCAGCGAGCCGGCATCGGCCACGGCGAGAAACAGCGCCATGTCGTCAAGCGAGGGTGATCCTTTCATTTCTGAAAGGCTAGTTGCCGAAATCGGGCCTGCATAGCCCCCTATCCATCGACATATGGTGAGATCATTCCCGATGCGAAAGGAAACACCATGTTCGTTCACTACCGCAGCCAGATCCGAGCCGACGCCGACCGGCCCGCCACCGCCTACGAGGCCGAGCGCGCCGAGATCCTCGACCGCGTGGACGCGGCGCGCCGCCGCGACCGCGACGACCGTCGGGCGCGCCGCCGGCGGACGCTGCGCAGGCTCGTCCGCCTGCCGTTGGGCAACCGCCGAAAGGAGCCGAAATTTCCGCTTGCGACCCGCACGCGTCGGCGGTAAAGCCTGCCTCACTTGATGACGCGGGCGTAGCTCAGGGGTAGAGCATTACCTTGCCAAGGTAAGGGTCGTGAGTTCGAATCTCATCGCCCGCTCCATCAAGCAGACCGATCTGGCGCGCGGGCGTAGCTCAGGGGTAGAGCATTACCTTGCCAAGGTAAGGGTCGTGAGTTCGAATCTCATCGCCCGCTCCAGATCAGACCAAGGCCGCCCGCGGGGCGGCTTTTTCGTGTCCAGCGTTACGCCAGCCGACCGTCCGACAGCCGCAGCGACCGGTCCATGCGGCCGGCAAGCTCGAGGTTATGGGTGGCGATCAGCGCCGACAGGCCGGTGTCGCGCACGAGGCTCATGAGCGCCCCGAAGACCCGCTCGGACGTCTCGGGGTCGAGGTTGCCCGTGGGCTCGTCGGCCAGAAGCAGGCGCGGCCCGTTGGCCAGCGCCCGGCAGACCGCGACGCGCTGCTGTTCGCCGCCCGACATGGCCGAAGGGCGATGGTCGGCGCGGTGCTCGACCCCCACGCTGGCCAGAAGCTCGCGCGCCCGTGCCTCGGCCCGCGCTTGCGACACGCCCTCGGCCAGCTGCGGCAGGACGATGTTCTCGGCGGCCGTGAACTCGGGCAGCAGGTGGTGGAACTGGTAGACGAAGCCGATATCGGCGCGCCGCGCGGCGGTGCGCTTGCGGTCCGACAGGCCCGTGGTGTCCTGCCCGCCCAGCAGGACCCGGCCCGCGTCGGCGGTGTCCAGCAAACCCGCGATATGCAGCAGGGTCGACTTGCCCGCGCCCGAAGGCGCGACCAGCGCCACGACCTCGCCGGGCTGGATCGCCAGCGAGCAGCCGCGCAGCACCTGCACCTCGGATGGCTTTCCGCGGTTATAGACCTTCTCGATGCCTTCCAGGCGCAGCGTCTCACTCATAGCGCAGGGCCTCGACCGGGCTCATCCGGGCCGCGCGGCGGGCCGGGAAGATGGTGACGATGAAGGAAAGCCCCAGCGACAGCGCCACGGCGCTCAGCACGTCGGCAAGCTGCAACTTGGCGGGCAATGCGTAGATCCCCCGGATCGACGGATCCCATGCCTGCCCGCCGGAGAAATAGTTGATGGCCGAGAAGATGGGGTCGATCCAGATCGCGAAGGCGCAGCCCAGGATGACGCCCAGAACCGTCCCGATCAGACCCGTCATGGCCCCGCAGATGAAGAACACCCGCAGGATGGCGCCCTCGGTCAGGCCGATGGTGCGCAGGATGCCGATGTCGCGGCCCTTGTTCTTCACCAGCATGATCAGCCCCGAGATGATGTTCATCGCGGCGATCAGCACCAGCACCGACAGGATGACGAACATCACGTTATCCTCGATATCCAGCGCGCGCAGAAAGGCGCCCGAGGCGTCCCGCCACGTCCACGCGAGGACCTGGTCGCCCGCGGCGGACAGCAGCGAGGGCGCCAGCGCGTCGACGCGCTCGGGCGCCTCGACCATGACCTCGATCTCGTCGGCGACGCCTTCCTGGTTGAAATAGGTCTGCGCCTCGGTGAACGGCATGTAGACCCGCGTGCGGTCGATGTCATAGCGCCCGGCGGTGAAGACATAGACGATTTCGTAGTTCGACACGCGCGGGCTGGTCCCGAAAGCCGTCTTGACGCCGTTGGGCGAGATCAGCTGCACCACGTCGCCCACCGTCGCCTGCAATTCGCGGCTGACGCCCGACCCGATGGCGATGCCCGGCACGCCCTCGGCCCCGAACCTGTCGATATCGCCCCAGCTTTCCTGCGGGTCGGCGACGCGAGGAATGGTCATCAGGTCGTCGGGCCGGATGCCGAAGACCTCGACCCCGCTGGTGTTGCCTTGGGCCGAGGCCATGACCTGCCCCTTGATCAGCGGCGCCGCGCGGATCACGCCCGGCACCTGCGCCACGCGGTCAGTCATCTCTTCGAAATCGACGATGTCGCGCGACATGGCGCCGGACTCGGTCATGTATTGCGCGGAATAAAGCGAGACATGGGCGTTGGCGCCCAGGATCGTGTCGACGAATTCCTCGCGGAAGCCCGTGCGCACGGCCAGCGTCGCGATCAGCGCGAAGACCGCCAGCGTGATCCCCACGAGGCTGATCCAGGTCATGACGCTGACGCCGCCCTCGGCGCGCTTGGCCCGCAGGTAGCGCCAGGCGATCATCCATTCGAAACGGGCAAAGGGGGCTGTGCGCACGGCGGGGCCTTACATGGGGTCGGGTTGGGCGCGAGCCTTGGGGGCTTTGCCGCGCGGCGTCAAGTCAGCCCCGCGTGAGCACGGGCGGCGGCCTCAACCCTCGGCCTGCTCTTCGACCGGGGCCTGGCGCAGGCGCTTGACCTCCGAGGTCGCCCCCAGCGCGTTCACCAATGAGGCAAAGCGCGCTTCGGTCACCTCGCCGAACAGGTCGCGGGCCGTGTCGGTCAGGGCCAGCACCAGGTGCTTCTTCTTCGGATGCCAGCTGAGACGGCCCAGCGCGCCGGGGGTCTGGGCCGAGAACATGGCGCCAAAGCGCATGGCCTTGCCCAGGACCTCGGCCTGGGCGATCTGGTCGTCGTCGAGGATCGAGATCAGGTCCTCGAACCGCGTTCCGGTCCGCGAATTCTTGTAGCGGTGAAGCAGAGCCAGCCCCAGGAACACGCGCTCGCGGTGGGTCAGCCCGCCGAGGTTCGCGCGGGTGGCGTTGTCGAAACACGCCTCGTGCCGGTAATCGGGGTGTGCGCGCCAGCTGACATCGTGTAGCAGGCAGGCGGCCCGGATGATGCGCAAACGGCTGTCGCGCTCGCCTTTGAAGAGCGGCAGGATGAAATGATAGAGCGCGCGCCCGAAGCCCGGCAAGCGCGCGTCCTTCTGCTCGGCGAAGCGGCAGGCTTCGATCAGCGGGTCGCGGTCGCGCAGCCGCTGCGGCATCTGTTCGTAAAGCAGCCCCTCGCGGATGCCGTAGCTGGAAATCGCGATCTCGCGGGGTTTCAGCGCGCGTACCAGCTGCCGCAGCACCAGCGCGGCGGTGGGGACCAGCGCCATGCGCGCCTCGCCGATGCCGGTCTGCGCGCGAAGTTCGTCGGTCTCGTAGGCCTCGATGTATTTCAGCGTAGCCTGCACCGACTTGGTGGTCATCCGATACTCGTGCAGCACGTGCAGCGGATAGCCGCGGCGCACCATGTCGATCTTGGCGATGGCCCGCCACGAGCCGCCGACGAGAAACAGGCGCTTGGCGTCGGTGCCGACTTCCTCGACCAGCTCGGCCATCACGCGCTTGATCTCGGCCTTCATGCCCCTCTTGCCGCCGGGTATGCCCTGCAGGCGCAGCGGCCCGAGGCCCGAGGTCACGCGCTTGCCGACGCGGCCATCCGCGATCTGGGCCAGTTCCATGGACGATCCGCCGATATCGCAGACCAGCCCCTCGGCGCCCGGCCAGCCCAGCAGCACGCCCTGGGCCGCCAGCCGCGCCTCTTCCTGGCCGTCCACCACCCACATGGGCAGGCCGGTGGCGCGTTCGACCTCGGCGCGGAAGGCGGGGCCGTCCTCGGCCTCGCGCATGGCGGCGGTGGCGACGGTGACCACGGGCTTCGCGCCCATGCCGCGGCTGAGCTCGGCGAACCGTTTCATGGCCGCCAGAGCGCGGTTGCGTCCCTCGGGGTGCAACTGGCCGGTCTGGGCATAGTCGCGGCCCAGGCCACACATGACCTTTTCGTTGAAGAAATACGCGGGCGAGCGCGCCGCGCCGTCGAACACGACGAGCCGGACCGAGTTCGAGCCAACGTCGATCACGCCCACCCGGCTAAGCGCCCGGGCCGAGGGATCATCGAAAAGCGGAGCGCCGAACGGGCCGTAATCGTCCCGTGTCTTCGTCGTGGTGTCGGTCATGAAAGGCCTCCCGGGCGCCACAGGCTGGGCTGGATGATGGCGCGTCAAGCTGTCGCGTCAATCATCCGCGTGGGTCAGTTCGGGCACATCCCCTGCCCCGGCCGAGCCGCGACCCGACAGAGACGGGTTCTCCATGAAGAAGCGATGGCAGTTGAACAGGCGCTGCCCCTCCTCGGCGGCGGGGCGGCTGTAGCTGCCATCGGGTTGCAGGACCCAGCTCTGCGCCTCGTCTGCCAGGTTCGCGGCCATGATCTGCGCCATGATCTGGTTGCGCACGGTGGGGGTGGTGCATTCCACCAGCGTCTCGACCCGGCGATTGAGGTTGCGACCCATCCAGTCGGCCGACGAGATGTAGACCCGCGCCTTTTTCGACGGGATCTCGGCCCCGTTGCCGAAACAGACGATGCGCGAATGTTCGAGGAACCGGCCGACGATGGATTTCACGCGGATATTCTCGCTGTGCCCTTTGATCCCCGGCCGCAATCCGCAGATGCCGCGCACCACGAGGCTGATCTGCACCCCCGCCTGGCTGGCCCGGTAGAGCGCGTCGATCACGTCGGTCTCGATCAGCGCGTTCATCTTGCCCCAGATGATCGCCGGGCGGCCGGCTTGCGCGTGGGCGATTTCCTCGTCGATGCGGGCGATCAGCGTCGATTTCAGGTCGATGGGCGAGATCGCCAGGTTCTCGAGCGCCTCGGGCTGGGCATAGCCCGACAGGTAGTTGAAAAGCCGCGTGGCATCGCGCCCCAGCGCCGGATCGCAGGTGAACAGCGAAAGGTCGGTATAGATGCGCGCGGTGATGTGGTGATAGTTTCCGGTCCCGAAATGGGAATAGGTCACCATCCGGTCGCCTTCACGCCGGACGACGGTGCTGATCTTGGCGTGGGTCTTGAGGTTGAGGAACCCGTAGACCACGTGGACGCCCGCGCGTTCCAGCTTGCGCGACTGGCGGATATTGGCGGCCTCGTCGAACCGCGCCTTCAGCTCGACCAGCGCGGTGACCGACTTGCCCTGCTCGGCCGCCTCGCACAGCGCGTCGACGATGGGGCTGTCGTAGGACGTCCGGTAGAGCGTCTGCTTGATCGCCACCACCTTCGGATCGTTCGCAGCCTGGGCGAGGAACCGCACGACCATGTCGAAGGTCTCGTAGGGGTGGTGCAGCAGCATGTCCTTCTGCGCGATGGCGGCGAACATGTTGCCCTCGTGGTCCTGCACGCGCTCGGGCACGCGCGGGGTGAAGCTCGGCCAGAGAAGATCGGGCCGGTCGGGCAGGACCAGCTCGGACAGGGCGGCGACGCCGATGATGCCGTCGACCTCGACCACCTCGTCGTCGGTGACGGGCAGTTCGGACATGATGACCTTCTTCAGGCCGGGCGGCGCGCCCGCGCTGATGGTGCAGCGCACGACCTCGCCCCTGCGGCGCCGTTTCAGCGCGACCTCGAATTCGCGCACCAGGTCCTCGGCTTCGTCCTCGACCTCGAGATCGCTGTCGCGCAGCACCCGGAAGGTGCAGTGTCCTTTGACCTTGTAGCCGGGATAGAGCGTGCCGAGATGCAGCAGCAGCAGGTCCTCGAGCGGCAGGAACCGGCGCTGTCCCTCGGGCGCGGGCAACGCCATGAAGCGGTCGATCTGGTGCGGGATCGGCAGCAGCGCGCGCAACGTCCGCTTGTCCGACTTGCGCTCGAGCTGGATCGCCAGCGAATAGCCGGTGTTCGGGATGAAGGGGAACGGATGCGCCGGGTCGATGGCCAGCGGCGACAGGACCGGGAACACCTTGTCGAGGAACACCTCCGACAGGAATTCATGGTCGGCCTTCGACAGGTCGTTGGCCGTGAGGATATGGATACCCTGTTCGGACATCTCGGCGCAAAGTTGGCTGTAGACCACCTGCTGATGGGCCAGCAGCGACCGCGCGTCGATGTTGATGAGCCTCAGCTGCTCGGCCGGGGTGCGGCCGTCGGATCCGGGCGTGGTGTTGCCCGCATGGGCCAGCTCGCGCAGGCCCGCCACGCGCACGGTGTAGAACTCGTCCAGGTTGGTGGCGCTGATCGACAGGAACCGCAGCCGCTCGAGCAGGGGAACGCGGGGGTTCTCGGCCTCTTCCAACACACGCCAGTTGAAGGCGACCCATGACATCTCGCGGTTGAAGAACCGCGCCGGCCCGGTCAGGTCCTCGCCCTCGGGCGGATCGACGGGTTCCGGCAAGTCGGATTTCAGGAAATCGGCGATGGTCATGTCAGGTCCTCGTCGGATCCGGGGATGTCTGGGTCGTCTTCCAGGACGCGGCGGGCCAGCTCGCGCGTGACGGGCCGCTTTTTCGAAAGCGACAGGCCGTCGATCCGCGCCACGAGCCGCCGCGCCTCGGCGCCGGTGCGGGTCATGCGCGGGACCAGGAACTCGATCACGTTTTCCACCTGCCGCTTGCCGTCACGCTCGGCGATGTGGCGATCGGCGAACTGCTTGCGCAAAAGCGCCGCCAGGAGCGCGTCGTCCGGCGGCAGCAGCGTGGCAAGGTTGCTGCCGAGGATGCGCGACCGCAGGTCCGGCAGCGCGATGGCCCAGCGGCTGGGCGCGGCGCGCCCGGTCATCAGAAGCCGCCCCTTCTGCGACAGCAGCAGGTTGTGCAGGTGGAACAAGGCGGCCTCTTCCTTGCGGGACCCGCCGATCAGCGGCACGTCCTCGACCACAACGTGCCGCGCCTCAGCCAGGGTCGGCACGCTCAGCCGCGACAGCGCGGTGGCGTCCACCACCAGCCCGTCCACGCGCGCCGCCCAGACATGGGCCAGGTGGGTCTTGCCCGACGCCTCGGGGCCCGACAGCACCAGCTTGCCCGATGGCCAGCGGTCCGAGGCGTCGATCTGCGCCACGGCGGCGGCGTTCGCCTCGGACAGGACGAAATCCTCGCGCCCCAGCGCACGGCGCGCGGGCAGGTCCAGGAACAACTGCTCAGCCATCGCAGCCTTCCCCGTCATCCTCGGCGGTGCCGCGATAGAGCGGCGAGTCGGTGTAGCGGTGGACTCCGAACCGCGCCAGCACGCCCAGCGCGGCGGCCACCGGCACCGCGATCAGCAGGCCGACGAACCCGAAGACGGCGCCGAAAGCCGACAGCGCGAACAGCAGCCAGACCGGGTGCAGCCCCACGCTGGAGCCCACCAGCTTGGGCGTCAGGATGTTGCCCTCGATGAACTGGCCCGACTGGAAGATGGCCCAGACCGCGAGAATCCACAGCCAGTCGCCCCAGAACTGGAACAGCGCCAGCCCGATGGCCAACACGCCGCCGACCAGCGCACCCACGTAAGGGATGAATGTCAGAAACCCGGCGATGGCCCCTACGACGAAGCCGAATTGCAGGCCGACCAGCGCCAAGGCGGCGGCATAGTAGATCCCCAGGATCAGGCAGACCGTCCCCTGACCCCGGACGAAGGACGCCAGCGTGCGATCGATCTCGCGCGCCAGCTCGCGGATCGTGGGCGCGTGTTCGCGGGGCAGCAGCTCGTCGATGCGGGCGACCATCTTGTCCCAGTCCAGCAGCAGGTAGAACGCCACCACCGGCACGATGACCAGCAGGACCAGCGCGTTGACGATGCCCGAGAAGGAGGCCAGCGCCCCCTCGATCAGGGTGCCCGCGCGTTCGCGGATGGCGCCCGTCACCGAGGTCAGCGACCGGCTGAGCGTCTGCTCGATATCGCCGATGTCGGGGAACCGCTCGACAAGGCCGGGGAAGGTGCCGCTCAGCCAGACCTGAAGCCGCGCCACGTTCTCGGGCGCGCTTTCGATGATCGAGGCGATCCGCTCGACCAGCGACGCCGCCTGCGTGACCAGCGTCGGGATGACCAGCAGGCTGAGGGTGATGAACAGGATCAGGCCCAGCACCGTCATCAGCGCCACCGACACCACGCGGCTGAGGCCCAGCGTCTCGAATCGGTCGGCCACGGGATCCAGCAGGTAGGCCACCGCCGCCCCCAGCAGGAACGGCAGGATCACGTCGCCCAGCCACCACAGCAGGACAAGCAGCACGACCAGCGCCGCGCCCCAATATTTCAACTGTTCGCGAACCGGCAGGGCCATGGATCTTCTCTGTCTTGGACGCCTTCCTTGTCTTACGTCCCGCCCAACGGCGCAAGGCCCGCCGCCCCGGCCGCGCAAGATCACCACGGATCATATCGTCGGCCGCTCGCGGCCGCATCCGCTTGGCAAGCCGCGCGCTTTGATCTACCGCTGGGCCGCATTCAACGTTGGAAAGGCCCGCCCTTATGCGTCTCAGCCGTTATTTCCTGCCGGTCCTGAAGGAAACGCCCGCCGAGGCGCAGATCGCGTCGCACCGCTACATGTTGCGGGCGGGCATGATCAAGCAGGCCGCCGCCGGGATCTACTCGTGGCTGCCCCTGGGCTGGCGCGTGCTGAAGCGGATCGAGGACATCGTCCACCAGGAGCAGCAGCGCGCGGGCCATATCCCGATGCTGATGCCCACGATCCAGTCGGCGGACCTGTGGCGCGAGTCCGGCCGCTATGACGCCTATGGCCCGGAAATGCTGCGCATCACCGATCGCCACGATCGCGACATGCTGTTCGGCCCCACCAACGAGGAGATGATCACCGACATTTTCCGCAGTCACGTGAGCAGCTACCGCGACCTGCCTCTGACGCTGTATCACATCCAGTGGAAATTCCGCGACGAGGTGCGCCCGCGCTTCGGCGTCATGCGGGGCCGCGAGTTCTACATGAAGGACGGCTACAACTTCGACGTGGACCGCGACGCGGCGCTGCATGCCTACAACCGCCACATGGTCACCTACCTGCGCAGCTACGAACGGATGGGCCTGAAGGCGATCCCGATGCGGGCCGATTCCGGTCCCATCGGCGGCGACAACACACACGAGTTCCTGTTGCTGGCCGACACGGGCGAAAGCGAAGTCTTCTACGACAGCGCCATCCTGGAGCTTGAACTGGGCGACCGCGCCATCGACTTCGACAGCGTCGAGCAATGCCAGGCCATCTGCGACGAGTGGACGGCCCCCTACGCCCGCACCGACGAGACCCACGACCCGGCCCTTTTCGACCAGGTGCCCGAGGACCGGCGCCGCCAGTCGCGGGGCATCGAGGTGGGCCAGATCTTCTACTTCGGCACCAAGTATTCCGAGGCCATGGGCGCCCGCGTCACCAACAAGGATGGCGAGGTCGTGCCGGTGCACATGGGCTCGCACGGGATCGGGGTCAGCCGCCTGGTGGGCGCGATCATCGAGGCCAACCACGACGACAAGGGCATCATCTGGCCCGAGCAGGTGACGCCGTTCCATTGCGGCATCGTCAACCTGCGCCAGGGCGACGGCGATTGCGACGCGGCCTGCGAACGGATCGAGGCGGCGCTGGTCGAAAAGGGTCTCGACCCGCTCTACGACGACCGCGACACGCGCGCCGGCGGCAAGTTCGCCACCATGGACCTGATCGGACTGCCCTGGCGCATCACCGTCGGGCCGCGCGGGTTGCAGAACGGCGTGGTCGAGCTGACCAGCCGCCGCACCGGTGAAAGCGAAGAGATGTCCATCGACGCGGCCATCGACCGCATCGGGCAGATCTACGCCGCCGCCTGAGCCCGGCTTCGCCGGGCGCAGCGCCGGGCGGACCGGCCGGGCCAATCGTCGCAATCCGGTCCTGCCGGTTGACGCAGGGTCCCCGGACGCCTTTACAGGTTGCATGCCGGATGAATCCTCTGCCCTGATCGACCGCCTGCGCCAGATCGTCGGCCGCAAGCATTGCCTGACCGACCCGGCGCAGACCGAGCGCTATCGCAAGGGCTGGCGGTCGGGCGAAGGCGACGCCATCGCCGTGGTGCGCCCGGGTTCGCTGGTCGAGCAGTGGCGCGTTCTGCGCGCCTGCGTCGAGTCCGACACCATCGTCATCATGCAGGCCGCGAACACGGGCCTGACCGAAGGCTCGACCCCCAAGGGCGGATATGACCGCGACGTGGTGATCGTTTCGACCCTGCGCCTGGACGGGATCCACCTGATCCGGGACGGACGCCAGATCGTCGGTCTGCCGGGCAGCACGCTCTACAAGCTCGAGGAACTGCTCGATCCGCTGGGGCGCGAGCCGCACAGCGTCATCGGCTCGTCCTGCGTGGGCGCGTCGATCATCGGCGGCATCTGCAACAACTCGGGCGGCGCGCTGGTCCGGCGCGGCCCCGCCTATACCGAGCTGTCGGTCCACGCCCGGCTGAACGCCGATGGCAGGCTGGAGCTGGTCAACAATCTCGGGATCGACCTGGGCAACGACCCCGAGGACATGCTGGAGAAGCTCGAACGCGGCGATTTCCGCCCCGGGCAGATCCACGACGACGCGGGCCGCGCATCGGATGACGACTATGCCGCCCGCGTGCGCGAGGTCGACGCCGCAACGCCCGGACGGTTCAACGCCGATCCGCGCGGGCTGCACGAGGCTTCGGGGTCCGCCGGCAAGCTGGCGGTCTTCGCCGTGAGGCTGGACACCTTCCCGACGGCCGAAGGGGCCAAGACCTATTACGTGGGCACCAACGACACGGCCCAGCTGACCGCCCTGCGCCGCGCCCTGTTGAGCGAGCTGGACGAGTTGCCGATCAGCGGCGAATACGTCCATCGCGACTGCTTCGAGATCTCGCGCAAATACGGCAAGGATACGCTCTTGATGATCCACTGGCTGGGCACCTCGCGGATGCCCACGCTCTTCGGCATCAAGGAGTCGCTGGACGCGCGGTTTCACAAGATCGGGCTTCTGCCGGGCAACCTGCTGGACCGGGTCATGCAGGGCCTGAGCCGCCTCTTCCCCGAGGCGCTGCCGAAGCGGCTTCTGCGGTTTCGCGACCGGTTCGAGCATCACCTGATCCTGAAGGTCGCCGGTCCAAGCGCCGAGGCGACCGAGGAGATCCTGACCCGCACGGTAGGCGCGGACGGCTGGTTCCTGTGCGACCCGCACGAGGCGGCCAAGGCCACGCTGAACCGCTTCGCCGCCGCCGGGGCCGCCGCGCGCTATGACGTGATGCTGGGCAAGGACAGCGGCGGCCTGCTGCCGCTGGACATCGCGCTGCGCCGCAACGACGACGACTGGTTCGAAGTGCTGCCGCCGGACCTGGACGACCAGATCGCCGCCAAGATCTATTACGGCCATTTCCTGTGCCACGTGCTGCACCAGGATTACGTCCTCAAAGCCGGCGCGGACCCCGAGGCCGTGAAGGCGCGGATGCTGGAGATCCTGGACCAGCGCGGGGCCGAATACCCGGCCGAGCACAACGTGGGCCACCTCTACGCGGCGAAACCGGCGCTGGTCGATCACTACAAGTGCTGCGATCCGACGAATTCGTTCAACCCGGGTATCGGGAAGACCTCGCGCAAGAAGCACTGGGCGGCGTAACGGGGCTGCGCCGCGGCTGATCGGCAGGTTTATCGCCGCCCCGCAAGCTCGAGGATCAATGTCCGCTTGTCCTTGTCCATGGGCGCGTCGATCCCGGCCTTCTTCGCGGCCTCGTAGACCTCGGCGCGAGGCCGGCCCAGCCATCCGGCGATGTCGTCCTCGACCGGGCCGTCCAGCGCGTTTAGCAACTCATCCCGCGTCATGTCGGTATGCCCGCCCAGTTCGCGCACCGATCCCAGGTCGCGCAGCGCGTCCTTCGACAGCTCCGACAGCTCAACCGGCATCCTTCAGCGCCTCGACCAGATCGTCCTTGTCCATGTCCGACCGGCCATCGACATCGTGGTCCTGCGCCATGTCGTAAAGCTCGTCTTTCGTCTTCGCCTCCAGCGACGCCTTCGAGCCCTTGCCGCGCCCGTTCCCGTCGGTGGCCTCGTCGATGGCATCCAGCAGCTCGTCCTTGGCCATGTCCGACCGGCCGTCGATGTTCAGGTCCTGCGCCCGCTCCATCAGCATGTCCTTGGTGGGCCCGTCCTTCTTGATGCGCGCGACCTTATCCTTCACGTCGTCGGGCTGCTCCACGAACTGCCCCGAGCCGTCCTTCTTCTTCTGGGTCGAGCGGGCGTATTCATCCTCGGTCAGCAGCATGCGGACCTTGCGCGGCAAATACCGCTCACCCGATTCCAGCGCCGCGTCGCCCGACTTGGTGCCCCAGTCCTCCTCGGTCCATTCGTGCAGGTCGGTGTCGTCCTGGTCGGGGCCATCATCGGCATAGCCGCCGCCGCGCCGCTGGTATTCCTGCACGGCCATCTGCGCCTTGCGGGCGGACCACTGGCCGGGCTCGCCCCCCTTGTCGGACTGCGTGATCTCGTCTTTCACCTTCTCCCACAGGTCGGGGTCGGTCTTCTCGGCGCTGGACATGGACGTCTCCTTCTTCGATGCGGCCACAACGCCGATCAACACTGCGTGGGTTCCCCCTGCGGCAGAACGCCCGGGCCGGAACGCCCAACGTGGCGCGACGTTGTCCGGGAAACGGAGGTTTTCCATGACACGACTGATTTCAACGCTTCTTCTGGGCACCGCGCTGGCCGTGCCCGCCATGGCCGAGCAGCACGGCGAACCCGTCGAACAGGGGGCGAAGAACGTCCCCGAGTTCGAGCCCGCCTGGCCCAACCAGACCCGCGCGCCCGCGATGGACAGCGGCGTGACGCTGTCCACGCAGGTCGTCGCCGATGGCCTGACGCATCCCTGGGGAGTCGAGGTCCTGCCCGACGGCAGCTACCTGGTGACCGAGCGCGCGGGCCAGCTGCGCCACATCACCCGCGAGGGCGAGATGCATGACCCGATCTCGGGCGTGCCCGAGGTGTTCAACCGCGACCAGGGCGGCCTTCTGGACGTGGCGCTGGCGCAGGATTTCGAGGACAGCCGGACGATCTACCTGACCTATTCCAAGCCCATGGGCGACGGGATGTCGGTAACCGCCGCCGCGCGGGGCACCCTGACCGAGGACATGAGCGCGCTGGAAGACGTGACCGACATCTTCGTGCAGACGCCACCGTCGCCCACGGCCAAGCACTATGGCAGCCGCGTCGTCCTGGACGGTGATTATGCCTACATCACCACGGGCGAGCATTCGTCCATGAGCGAACGCGGCAACGCGCAGGACCTGGACAAGACCTATGGCAAGGTGATCCGCGTGACGCTGGACGGCGAAACGCCCGACGACAACCCCTTCGCCGACGAGGGCGAGACGGCCGCGCTGGTCTGGACGCTGGGTCATCGCAACGTGCAGGGCGCCGACATCCGGCCCGGAACCGGCGAGCTCTGGACTCTGGAACACGGGCCCGCGGGCGGTGACGAGCTGAACAAGATCACCGCTGGCGAAAACTACGGCTGGCCGGTGGTCAGCTACGGCCAGCAGTATTCCGGATCGCCCATCGGCAGCGGCGATCCCCGCGCCGAAGGGTTCGTCGAGCCGCAATATTACTGGGATCCCGTCATCGCGCCGGGCGGCTTCGCCTTCTACGACGGCGAGATGTTCGCCGAGTGGGAGGGCGACGTGCTGGCCAGTTCGCTTTATCCGGGCGGGCTGGTGCGGCTGAGCCTGGAAGGCGACCGCGTCGCCGGGGAAGAGCGGTTCCTGCCCGAGATCGGCCGGGTCCGCGATGTCGAGATCGACCAGGACGGGGCGATCCTGCTGCTGACCGACAAGAGCAACGGCGAGCTGGTGCGCGTCACCCCCGGCGGCTGAGCCTGCCCCGCCGCTACAGCTCGATCTCGCCCTCGGGAGGGTCCGGCGGGACGGGGCCGGACTTGCGACGGATGATGATATCGCCATTCGGCAGGACCTCGGGCGGGTGATACCGGCCGAGGTCTTCGACTCCCAACCCCTCGAAATCCCACTCGCGCAGGGTTTCGGCCAGGTCGCGCATGGCCGGCTCGACCTCGCCCATGAGACCGCGCAGCAGGCGGCGCGCCCCCTCGGACAGCAGGTCGACCCCTTCCGAGATGTCGCTGTCGTCCCCGGTATCGGGCGTTTCCTGTGCAGCGGCGGGACCACCGATGGCGGCCAGGACGGCAAGGGTCAGAGCAATGTGTTTCATGGCGCCGAGCCTACGCCGGTCCTGGCCCCAGCCCAAGCGTTTCGATGCGGCCCCAGCGACGCCCGCGATCCGACCCATCCCCTCAGGCCGCGTCGCCCGTGATTTCCTCGTAGGCGCGGTTGATCGCCACCAGCCGCCGTTCGGCCAGGCGCACCGCCTCGGGCGGGACACCGCGGGCCACCATGCGGTCGGGATGGCTGTCGCGCACGAGCTGGCGCCAGCGTTTCTTCGCCTCGGCCGCGCTGGCCCCGGGATCGAGCCCCAGCACCTCGTAGGGATCCGGCTCGGCATCTTGGACAAAACGCGCGCGCAGGGCGCGGTACTGCCGATCGTCGAGCTCGAAGATATCGCGCACGCGGCCCAGGAACCGGTCCTCGTCCGGGTGGAACGTGCCGTCGGCCATGGCGATGTGGAACAGGCCCTCCATCAGGTCGCAAAGCACACGGTCGCCCGCCGCGAACATGGCGCGGATGGACCTGGCGTAATCCTCGAACCCCGCCACGTCCTGGCGGGCCAGGTTGAACACGCGGGCCGCCGACGCCTCGTCCTCGGGCGCGATGTGAAAAACCTCGCGGAAGGCGGCGACCTCGTTGCGGGTCACGGTGCCGTCGGCCTTGGCCATCTTGGCGCCCAGCCCGATGACCGCGATGGTGAAGGCCACGCCCCGTTCGCGCGGTCCGCGCAGTCGATCGAACACGCGGGCCAGGCTTTCGCCTGCGGCCAGCGCGGCAACGGCGTCCGAGATGCGTTGCCAGATCGACATGTCCGGCAGTCTAGGCGGTTTCTGTCAGTCTGGACAGCGCGACCAGCCCCCGCGGCGTGACGATTTCCGCCTCGAGCGAGGGATGCGCGCTCACCTCAATGGCGACCTTTGGCATCTGGGCCAGCGCGGGCCACTCGGCGCGCAGCCGTTCGGCGTCGGGATGGCGCAGGACCACGCGCTTCATCTTGCAGCCCCGTTCGGTCAGGCGGGATTGCGCGCGCGCGCCCTTCCACTGCATCAGAGCGGGCAGAACGTTGTCGAAGGGCAGCATGCCATCGGCGGGGACGGCCATGGACCATTCCAGCCCGCCCCGCTCGAACTGGGTCAGCTCGCCCATGCCCATGGGCGCCTCGGCCATCTGGCCGCGCAGGTCCTTGGCGCGCACGACCCAGTTGCCCAGGCGCGGCGGGCCGCTGAAGCCATCCAGGCCGAACCAGCGGGTCCGGCCGGGCTTGGGCGCGTCGGGGTCGACGGCGATCACCTCGAGGTAGCATTCCTCGCCTAGCGACAGCAGCCGGTTATGGGTGCCCATGAGCGCGTGGCTGCCGCCCGCCTCCAGCGGGACGCCCAGCATCTCCTCGACTGCGCGGCTGCCCTCGTCGAGCGTTTCGGCCAGAACGACCACGTGATCCAGTTGCATGAAAGATGCCTTTCCCGCCCGTCCCTTGGCCGAAACGGGCCATAAATTTCGGGATGCAGGGCAAGGGGCCCGGCCAGTTGTGCGCAACCTGACCGAAGCCGGGGGCGCGTGCAACCGGATGGATCAGCACACCTTCGCGACCGGCTGTCTAGGCGGGCACGCGCGCGGCGCGGACGAGGTCCAGGATCTCGGCGGCGGCCTTGGGGATGTTGGTCCCCGGCCCGAAGATCGCGGCCACGCCGGCCTCTTTCAGCGTCTTGTAGTCCTGCGCGGGAATCACCCCGCCGCACACGACGAGAATGTCCTCGGCCCCCTGCGCCCGCAACGCGGCGATGAGCTTGGGCGCCAAGGTCAGGTGCCCCGCCGCCTGGGACGAGATGCCGATGACATGCACGTCGTTGTCCAGCGCGTCCTGCGCGGCCTCTTCTGGGGTCTGGAACAGCGGGCCCACATCGACGTCGAAGCCGATATCGGCGAAGGCGGTGGCGATGACCTTGGCGCCGCGGTCGTGACCGTCCTGCCCCATCTTGACGACAAGCATGCGCGGCCGGCGGCCCTCGTCCTCGGCGAAGCGTTCCACGTCCTTCTGGATCTGCGCGAAGCCCGCGTCGCCCTCATAGGCGGCGCCGTAGACACCGGCCAGCGTCTTCACCTCGGCGCGGTGCCGGCCGAAGACGCGCTCCATCGCGTCGCTGATCTCGCCCACCGTGGCACGGGCGCGGGCCGCCTCGACGGCCAGCTCCAACAGGTTCCCGTCGCCCTTCGCGCCTTCTTCCAGCGCGGCCAGCGCGGCGTCGCAGGCGGCCTGGTCCCGCTCGCCGCGGATCTTGTCCAGCCGCTTCATCTGGCTGGTGCGCACGCCCGCGTTGTCGACCACGCGGATGTCCAGGTCGTCTTCCTTCTCGAGCCGGAACTTGTTGACCCCGACGATGACCTCTTCGCTGCGGTCGATGCGGGCCTGCTTGCGTGCGGCGGCTTCCTCGATCCGCAGCTTGGGCATCCCGGATTCCACCGCGCGGGTCATGCCGCCCAGCTCGTCCACCTCGGCGATCAGCTTGCGTGCCTCGTCGATCAGGTCGGCGGTCAGTTTCTCGACGTAGTAGCTGCCCGCCAGCGGGTCGACGACGTTGGTCACGCCCGTTTCGTTCTGCAGGATCAGCTGCGTGTTGCGCGCGATGCGGGACGAGAAATCCGTAGGCAAGGCAATGGCTTCGTCGAAAGAGTTCGTGTGAAGCGACTGGGTGCCGCCCAGCACCGCGCTCATCGCCTCGTAAGCCGTGCGCACGATGTTGTTGTAGGGGTCCTGCTCGGCCAGCGACACGCCGCTGGTCTGGCAATGGGTGCGCAGCATCTTCGACCGGTCGTCCTGCGCGCCCATCTCGGTCATGATCTCGTGCCACAGGAAGCGCGCGGCGCGCAGCTTGGCGGCTTCCATGAAGAAATTCATGCCGATGGCGAAAAAGAAGCTCAGCCGCCCGGCGAACTTGTCGACGTTCATGCCGCGCTCCTTGGCGACGCGGACGTATTCCTTGCCGTCGGCGAGGGTGAAGGCCAGCTCCTGCACCAGGTTCGCGCCGGCCTCCTGCATGTGGTAGCCCGAGATGCTGATCGAGTTGAAGCGCGGCATCTCTTTGCTTGTGTAATCAATGATATCCGCGACGATCCTCATGCTGGGTGCCGGCGGGTAGATATAGGTGTTGCGGACCATGAACTCCTTCAGGATGTCGTTCTGGATGGTCCCCGAAAGCTGCGCGCGGTCCACGCCCTGCTCTTCGCCCGCGACGATGAAGCTGGCCAGCACCGGGATCACCGCGCCGTTCATGGTCATGGACACGGAAATGTCCTGTAGCGGAATGCCGTCGAAGAGAATCTTCATGTCCTCGACGCTGTCGATGGCCACGCCCGCCTTGCCCACGTCGCCCTCGACGCGGGGGTGGTCGCTGTCATAGCCCCGATGGGTCGCCAGATCGAACGCCACGCTGACGCCCTGCTGGCCCGCGTCGAGCGCCCGGCGATAGAAGGCGTTGCTTTCCTCGGCGGTGGAGAAGCCCGCGTATTGCCGGATGGTCCAGGGGCGCCCGGCATACATGGTGGCCTTGGGGCCGCGCGTGAACGGCGCCTCGCCCGGCATGGAGCCCATGTGGTCGAAGCTTTCGCCCGGCCCGTGGACCGGCGCGATGTCGATGCCCTCGGCCGTGTGCCAGGTCAGATCCTCCACCGACTTGCCACGGAGTTCCTTGGCGGCGCGGCTCTTCCAGTCATCCATGGCGGGTGATCCTTCCTGTCTTCGCGGCGTCGCTCTCAAAAGGCTGTGCGATGGTGCCGCAGGTCTTCGTATTCGCGCGATTGCTGCCTATATTCAAGATCATGAGACCAAGCCCCCTCCGCGCCGTCGTGTTGTCTGTAATGGCCCTTTTGCCCGCTGTCCCCCTGTTAGCGCAGGAAGCGGAGACAGCGGCCGCCCAAACAGTCGAGGTGCCCGTGCTGGAAGAACCCGTGGACCGCTGGCGCGAGGACCCGAAGGTGACCTTCGACGCGGCCGAGGTGTCGCTGGAGGATTTCCGCTGGATCGCGCGCCCCGTGGTCGTGTTCGCCGACAGTGAATTCGATCCGGCCTTCCAGGAACAGATCGACCTTCTGGCAGGCCGTGCCGACCAGCTGGCCGAGCGCGACGTGGTGGTCATCACCGACACCGACCCGGACGCGCGGTCGGACCTTCGTCTGAAGCTGCGCCCCCGCGGCTTCATGCTGGCCCTGATCGGCAAGGACGGGATGGTGAAGCTGCGCAAGCCCTTCCCGTGGGACGTGCGCGAACTGAGCCGGTCCATCGACAAGATGCCCATGCGCCGCCAGGAAATCCGCGAACGGCAGAACGCCAACCAGTAAGCCGGACCGGGCTGCTACTGCCCGCCCCAGCCTATCCGGCATCCGTGGCGTAGCGCCCCGCCGCTGGGCAGGGCGTCACGAAGGCGATTATTCGAACTCGAGAATGACCTCGTCCACGGCCAGGCTGTCGCCGGGGCCCGCGTTGATCTTGCTGACGATACCCTTGCGCTCGGCCCGCAGGATGTTCTCCATCTTCATGGCCTCGATGGTGCAGAGCGCCTGCCCCTGCTCGACCGCCTCGCCTTCCTCGACGTCGAGCTTCACCAGGAGCCCCGGCATCGGGCAGAGCAGCATCTTGGAGGTGTCGGCCTCGGCTTTCTCGGGCATGTGGCGGGCAAGTTCGGCCTGGCGGGGCGAATAGACCCGCACCGACAGGTCGGCGCCACGGGTGCGGATGCGGAAGCCACCGGTTTCGCGCCCGATCTTCAGAACCAGCGGCGCGCCGTCGACCGTCAGCCGCGCCAGCGGCTGGCCCGGCACCCAGTCCGAGGTGACGCGCATCTCGGTCCCGTCCTCGTGGCGCACGGTCGCGCCATCGCGGTCGGCGTCGATGGTGACCGGCATCTCGACATTCTGGGCCAGCACGACCCAGTCACGACCGACCTTGCGTTCGTGGTTGTCCATGCGGCCCGACAGGCGGGTGCGCCGGATCTCGGCCACGCGGTTCATCGCGGCGGCGGCCGAGGCCACGCGGCGCAGGGCGTGATCGCTCAGCTGCACGCCGTCGAAGCCGTCGGGGTATTCCTCGCCGATGAAGGCGGTGGTCATGTCGCCCGACACGAATTTCGGGTGATCCATGACCGCCGACAGGAAGGGCAGGTTGTGACCGATGCCTTCCAGCTCGAAGCTGTCCAGCGCGACGCGCATGGCCTCGATCGCCTGGGCCCGGTCGGGCGCCCAGGTGCAAAGCTTCGCGATCATCGGGTCGTAATACATGCTGATCTCGCCGCCTTCGTAGACGCCGGTATCGTTGCGCACGATGTGCCGGTCGTCCTGCAGCTCGGCGGGCGGGCGATAGCGGCTGAGCCGCCCGATCGACGGCAGGAACCCGCGATACGGGTCCTCGGCGTAAAGGCGGCTTTCGATGGCCCAGCCGTTGATGCCCACGTCCTTCTGCGAGATCGACAGCTTCTCGCCCGCGGCGACGCGGATCATCTGCTCCACCAGGTCGATGCCGGTGATCAGCTCGGTCACCGGGTGTTCCACCTGCAGGCGGGTGTTCATTTCGAGGAAGTAGAAGTTCTTGTCGCCGTCGACGATGAACTCGACGGTGCCCGCGCTGGTATATCCCACCGCCTCGGCCAGATCGCAGGCCTGCTTGCCCATGGCCTTGCGGGTCTTCTCGTCGAGGAACGGCGACGGGGCCTCTTCGATGACTTTCTGGTTGCGCCGCTGGATCGAGCATTCCCGCTCGTTCAGGTAGATGGTGTTGCCGTGCGCGTCGGCCAGCACCTGGATCTCGATGTGGCGGGGCTGGGTGACGAACTTCTCGATGAAGATGCGGTCGTCGCCGAAGCTGCTGGCCGCCTCGTTCTTGGAGCTCTGGAAGCCCTCGCGCGCCTCGGCGTCGTTCCAGGCGATGCGCATGCCCTTGCCGCCGCCGCCCGCGCTGGCCTTGATCATGACCGGGTAGCCGATGTCCTGCGCGATCTTCACCGCCTCGTCGGCATCCTCGATCAGGCCCATATGGCCCGGCACGGTGCTGACCCCGGCCTCGTCGGCCAGCTTCTTCGACGTGATCTTGTCGCCCATGGCCTCGATCGCGCCCTTGGGCGGGCCGATGAAGGCGACACCGGCCTCGTCCAGGGCGGCGGCGAACTTGGGGTTCTCGGACAAGAAGCCATAGCCCGGGTGCACCGCCTCGGCGCCGGATTGGCGGATGGCGTCCATGACCTTGTCGATCACGATGTAGGACTGGTTGGCGGGCGCGGGCCCGATATGGATCGCCTCGTCGGCCATCTGCACGTGCAGCGCGTCGCGGTCCGCGTCGGAATAGATCGCCACGGTGGCGATCCCCATCTTGCGGGCGGTCTTGATGACGCGGCAGGCGATTTCGCCACGGTTGGCGATCAGGATCTTCTTGAACATCGTCACTGGTCCCCGGGCACGATCAGTAGGCGCACATCTGCGGCACGACACCCTTGCAAGGGTCGCCGCGCTCGTATTCCGGTCCGGTGCCGCTGCTGGCCGAGACCGCGACACCGCCATCCGAGATACCCGGGCCCGAGGGCGCTCCGCATCCCGCAAGCAGAAGCGCCAAGGCCCCTGCTCCCATAAAATGCCGCATCACGTCCCTCCCCTTTCGCCTTTGTTCCGTTCCAGATGCCATGGCCGGCAGCAAAAGAACAATGGGCCTTGTGTAGGGGGACCGGCGAAGAGCGCGGGGCGTGACACAAAAAAGGCGGCGCCGATCCGTGAGAACCGACGCCGCCCGTTGTTGAAAGTGCTGGCCGTCAGGCTCAGATGTCGTCCGACACCGCGCCCGCAGCGGCGCCCAGCGCGGCGCCCGTGACGGGATCGCCGGACACGACCTCGCCGGCGACGGCGCCACCCACGGCGCCCGTGCCGGCGCGTTCCAGGTCGGTGTTGCCGCAAGCGGCAAGGGCGGCGAAGGCGCCGACGGCATCGATGCGAAGGGTCAGGGTCATGGGGCGTATCCTTTTGAAATCCTAATCTTGGCGCCCCAACGCAAAGCCCCCGCCGTCGTTCCTTGCCCGGCCCCAAGAAAAATGGCCCGACCGGGGACAGGTCGGGCCAAAGGAAGGGTAACGGTTTTGACAACTGCCGAGACGGTGTGCTGCAGCGCCCCGGCATGCATAGCTTTGACGACGGATTCGCCCCACGCCTACGCCTGTTTCGACACGTCCCCGAGATGCGCCTGAATCTGCCGACGGGCGACGGGGACCAAGCAGATTCCCGCTTACCGCTAGGTCAATCCTGCGGTCCGTTCTCGCGCAACCCGGGGAAGCTTGCGTCGATCCGCGCGGGGTCCAACCGGAGCAGCGCCTCGTAGCTTTCAGGGTCGAACGGATCCTCGGCGGCCACGACCTCGCGCTCGAAAAGCCAGCTCAGACGCCCCCCGTCGAGATTGCCCCGCTCGAACGGCGCGTCGCCGAAATAATCCCACAGCGCCCAAAGAAACCACGCATCGGCGCGGCGGTCGGCGGGCCGACGGTCGGCGTAGCGGTCTCGCCGGATCAGCCTGGTCGCGCCCTTGGGATTCGCACGGCGCAGCGTGAACTGGAAATCGGTGCCCGGCAGGCGGCTGGGAAAGCCGCGATGCTTGGTCATGGGAGGCAGCGCCATGGCGTCTTTCGGTCCTTCGGAAACGCGAAACGGGCGGGGTCATCGCCCGCCCGTTCGCCAATCGACTGAACGTCGTATCAGTACTTGGAGTAGGTCGGCTCGGCCACGACGGGCGCGGGCTCGACGAAGACGGGCTCGGGCTCGGGCTGGCTGCACGCACCCAGGAACGCCGCGACCGACAGACCCAGGGTGATTTTCACTGCTTTGGACATCACTGTCTCCTTGGTTGTTCCGTAGGGCCTTCTTTTGCGCACTCCACGCCACGCAGGCCCCAAACGCGTTATAGCACGCAACTTACCGTGGTCCCGCGCAATTGCAAACCGACGGCGGATCGTCGCGCGGCTGCGGCCTAAAAGCCATCCCAGACGCAGGCCGTTCCCTCGGGGCGGTAGACCTCGAAGAACTGAACGATGTCCGGCACGGTCTCGCCGAAATCGATCTGCCGCTCGGACAGGCTGATCACCACGTGATTCGGCGCAGGGCCGAGGTTGGGCAGTCGCGGCAGCGCGTACGAGGTGCACAGGTGCATCATGTCGGCCTCGGCGACCTCGAAGGTCACGCCGCGCGCCAGGTCCGGCGCCACGAAGCGGAAGCGATAGGCCAGGCCCAGCCCCGGGGCGTCGCGGATCACCTCGTGGAACTCGACGGGCTGGCCCGAGGGCACCTGCACCTGTTCGGCCCGGGCGGCGGGCGGAAGCAGGAGCGCGAAACAGGCGGCGGTAATCAGCAGGCGCATGGCAAACGTCTTTTGAAATTCATCCAACGCTAGGAGGGCGGGAAGCGCTCGATCAAGCCCCCCGCCCTCACGGCTGCGTTACAGCGGGATGTTGTCGTGCTTCTTCCACGGGTTCTGCAGCTTTTTTCCGCGCAGCGAAGCAAAGGCGCGGCAGACGCGGCGCCGGGTCGAGTGGGGCTGGATCACCTCGTCGATGAAGCCACGCTCGGCCGCCTTGAACGGGTTGGCGAAGTTCTTCTCGTACTCGGCCGTGCGCGCGGCGATCTTGTCGGGATCGCCCAACTCCGAGCGGTACAGGATCTCGACCGCGCCCTTCGCGCCCATGACCGCGATCTCGGCCGAGGGCCAGGCATAGTTCAGGTCGCCCCGCAGGTGTTTCGAGCTCATCACGTCGTAGGCCCCGCCATAGGCCTTGCGGGTGATGACCGTGACCTTGGGAACCGTCGCCTCGCCATAGGCGAACAGCAGCTTGGCGCCGTGCTTGATGACGCCGCCGTATTCCTGGCTGGTGCCCGGCAGGAAGCCCGGCACGTCGACCAGCGTGAGGATCGGGATTTCGAACGCGTCGCAGAACCGAACGAAGCGCGCGGCCTTGCGGCTGGAGTCGATGTCGAGGCACCCGGCCAGCACCATGGGCTGGTTCGCCACGACGCCCACGGTCGAGCCTTCGAGCCGGATGAACCCGGTGAGGATGTTCTTGGCGAAATCCTCCTGGATCTCGAAGAAATCGCCCTCGTCCGCGATCTTGGCGATCAGCTCCTTCATGTCGTAGGGCATGTTGGGGTTGTCGGGCACCAGCGTGTTCAGGCTGTTCTCGATCCGAAGCGGGTCGTCGAAGAACGGCCGCACCGGCGGGCCCGAGCGGTTCGACTGCGGCAGGAAATCGACCAGGCGCCGAACCTCGATCAGGGCGTCGATGTCGGTCTCGAACGCGCCGTCGGCCACCGACGACTTGCGGGTGTGGGTGGTGGCGCCGCCCAGCTCCTCGGCGGTGACGACCTCGTTCGTGACGGTCTTCACCACGTCGGGGCCGGTCACGAACATGTAGCTGCTGTCCTTCACCATGAAGATGAAGTCGGTCATGGCGGGCGAATACACCGCGCCGCCCGCGCAGGGGCCCATGATGACGCTGATCTGCGGGATCACGCCCGACGCCAGCACGTTGCGCTGGAACACCTCGGCATAGCCGGCGAGCGAAGCCACGCCTTCCTGGATCCGCGCCCCGCCCGAGTCGTTCAGCCCGATGATCGGCGCGCCGTTCTGCATGGCCATGTCCATGACCTTGCAGATCTTCTGGGCGTGGGTCTCCGACAGCGACCCGCCCAGCACCGTGAAGTCCTGGCTGTAGACATAGACCTGCCGGCCGTTGATCGTGCCCCAGCCGGTGATGACGCCGTCGCCGGGGATCTTGTTGTCGGCCATCCCGAAATCGGTGCAGCGGTGGGTGACGAAGGTGTCGAATTCCTCGAAGCTTTCGTCGTCGAGCAGAAGCTCGATCCGTTCGCGCGCCGTCAGCTTGCCCTTGGCGTGCTGCGCCTCGACGCGGCGTTCGCCGCCGCCCGCGCGGGCCTCGGCGCGGCGCGCTTCAAGCTGTTCAAGGATGTCTTTCATCGGCCGGTCCCTCGCCCATCGTCTTGGTGTTTTGCCGCACAGTAGGTGTGCGGGGCATGGGTTGGAAGGAAAAACGCGGATCCGAAGGGCAGCGGCGGGATTAGTCAGACAAGCATAGCATCGACGCCATCCCCGCCAAGGTCTAAGTCCCTCGCATGAATACAGTGTCTCCCGTCCGCTTCCTCGACCGCACCACCCCGCCCCACGTCGTCACGATGATCCTGCTGACGTCGCTGGGCGCGCTGTCGATGAACCTGTTCCTGCCGTCTCTCCCGACGATGACGGAGTTCTTCGCGACCGAGTACAGCGTGATCCAGATCGCGGTGGCCGGTTACCTGGGCGTCTCGGCCTTCCTGCAGCTGGTGATTGGCCCGCTGTCGGACAAGTTCGGGCGCCGCTCGGTGATGATGGGGGCGCTGGTGATCTTCATCGCGGCCTCGATCGGCTGCGCCCTGTCGACCACGATCGAGGTCTTCCTGGCCTTCCGGCTGGTACAGGCGGCCATCGTGGCCGGCATGATCCTGCCCCGCGCGGCCATCCGCGACATGTTCTCCGAGGCGCGGGCCGCGTCGATGATCGGCTGGGTGACCATGGGCATGGCCGTGGCGCCGATGATCGCGCCAGCCTTCGGTGGCGCGCTTGACGGCCTTTTCGGATGGCAGGCGAATTTCTGGGCGCTGATGATCCTCGGCGTGCTCGCGCTGGCGCTGGCCTGGGCCGACATGGGCGAAACCGCCGCGCCGTCGACCGAGTCGCTGTTCCAGCAAGTCGGCCACTACCCCGAGCTGCTGCTCAGCCCGCGCTTCTGGGGCTACGCCCTGACCGCGGCCTTCGCCTCGGGCGCGTTCTTCGCCTTTCTCGGCGGCGCGCCCTATGTCGGGTCCGAGGTCTACGGCCTCGACCCCTTCGCGCTGGGCATCTTCTTCGGCGCGCCAGCGGTCGGCTACATGGTCGGCAACGGGATCTCGGGGCAGTACTCGGCCCGGTTCGGCGTCATTCCCATGATCACCTTCGGCACGATCATCACGCTGGCGGGCCTTGGTACGGGGTTGATCGTGGACCTGATCGGTATCCGCAACCACGTCACCTTCTTCTCGTTCATGGTCTTTGTTGGCCTCGGCAACGGGCTGGTGATCCCGAACTCCATGGCCGGGATGCTGTCGGTGCGGCCGCGGCTGGCGGGCACCGCATCGGGCCTGGGCGGCGCGATCATGATCGGCGGCGGCGCGGCCCTGTCGACGCTGGCGGGGATCGTGCTTCAGGCGGGTGACGGCGCGGCGCCGCTTTTGTGGCTGATGACGCTGACCTCGGCCGGATCCGTCGCCGCGATCTTCTACGTGATCCACCGCGAAAGCCTGCGCCGCGCCGAAACCCCCGAGGCGGAGGCAGAACCGGCCGAGTGACGCCGGGTCAGTGGATCTCGGGCGCGTAGGTCAGGATCACGGGCACGACCAGGTCTTCCTCGTCCGTCAGGTGGCGGTCGAGAAAACCGTTGAAGTCGCCCAGCTGTTGCTCGAGCGCGCCGGCCCCCGCCTTTGGATCGTCCCCCGACAGCCCGCGCAGCATGGTGTTGGTGCCGCCCGCCAGCGCGTTCAGGTGGCCGTCCAGGGCGTGGTGATCGGCATCCAGCAGCTTGAATCCCCGCTCCAGCCGCGCGTCGAGCCCTTCGAGAACGGGGAAATAGTGGTGATCCTCGATGCTGTGGTGGCCGTGAAGCTCCTGCAGGAAGAACTGCGCCATGCGCGCCGTCTCGCGCCCGTAGCGTTCGGGCGCCACCTGCCCGTCCAGGAAGGCCCGCGTGCCGCCCTGCAAGCGGTCCAGCACGTCGCGGAACATCACGTGGCGGTCCAGCCAGAACCGGGTCAGCGGGCTGAAGTTGGGGTGCGCCTCCCACGTGCCGCGCGGCAGTTTCTCAACCAGCACCCGCAGCGCGTCCGGCAAACCGTCGCGACGCCCCAATCCAAGATCATCCATCACCGCACCTGTCCTGACCACGGGGCCGCGTTGACCCCCAACGGGCGACCACTTAGGCTTCGCGCCAATGCACAACAAGGCCGCTTCCACCATTGCGCTGCCCAGACGGGACGCGCCGGGCGGCCGCGAACCAAACGGGAGATCAAGATGAAGACCACCCTGTCGATACTGGCGCTGGCCGCCTCCACCACCACCGCCTTCGCCAATTGCGAAAGCGTCACCTTCTCGGACGTGGGCTGGACCGACATCACCGCCACGACCGCCGCGACCACCGTCGTGCTGGAGGCGCTGGGCTACGGCACCGAGATCAAGGTCCTGTCGGTGCCGGTCACCTACACCTCGATGGCCGAGGGCGACGTGCAGGTGTTCCTGGGCAACTGGATGCCCACCATGGAAAACGACATCGCCCCCTACCGCGAGGAGGGCACGGTCGAGACGGTGCGCGCCAACCTGGAAGGCGCCAAGTACACGCTGGCCACCAATGCCGCCGGCGCCGCGCTGGGCATCGACAGCTTCGGCGCCATCGCCGAGCATGCCGACGCGCTGGACGGCGAGATCTACGGCATCGAGCCGGGCAATGACGGCAACCGCCTGATCCAGACGATGATCGACGAGGACGCGTTCGGTCTCTCGGAGTTCGAGGTGGTCGAATCGTCCGAGCAGGGAATGCTGGCCCAGGTCGAGCGGGCGACCCGCCGCGACCAGCCCGTCGTCTTCCTCGGCTGGGAGCCGCACCCCATGAACGCGCAGTTCGACATGACCTACCTGACGGGCGGCGACGATTATTTCGGCCCCGACCTGGGCGGCGCGACGGTCTATACCAACGTCATCGCCGGCTTCGCCGACGAATGCCCGAACGTGGCCGCGCTTCTGAACAATCTCGAGTTCACGCTCGAGATGGAGAACGAGATCATGGGCGCGATCCTGAACGACGGGACCGAGGCGTCCGAGGCCGCGACCGCCTGGCTCACCGAGAATCCCGGCATCCTCGAAGGCTGGCTTGACGGCGTCACCACGCAGGGCGGCGAGCCGGGCCTGCCCGCCGTTCAGGCCGCTCTGGGGCTTTAACCACACCGGCCGGGGGCCGCGACATGCGCATCTTCGTGGCCCTCGACCTGCCCGACGACCTGACGGCCGCCCTGGGCCGGGTGCAGGACAAGCTGATCGTCGGCCGCCCGGTGGACGAGGACGACTTCCACCTGACGCTGGCCTTCGTGCCGAAGGTCAGCATCCCCCAGCTCGACGACCTGGCGCTCGATCTAGAAATGCTGGTGCCGCCGCCGGTGGCATTACGGGTGACGGGCCTCGACACGTTCGGCGCCGCGCATCCCCGCAGCCTGCACGCCGTCGTGGCGCCCGATCCGGCCCTGCTGGCGTTGCAATCCAAGGTCGCCACGCTGGTCCGCCGGTCCGGCATCGACCTGCCCCACCGCAAGTTCGTGCCCCACATCACGCTGGCGCGGTTCCCGAGCACGATTGCGCCCGAGGATCACGCACGGCTGGGCCGGTTCCTGTCGGCGCATGGCGGCTTCACCCATCCGCCGGTGCCCGCGGCAGGCCTGACGCTGTATCAATCCACACTGCGCGACGACGGCCCGGTCTACGACGCGCTGCAAAGCCATGCGCTGGGCTAAAGGCGTCGGCGCCGCCCTTCTGTGGCTGGCGCTGCTGCCCTTCGCGCTCTACGCGCTGCGCTTCGGCCTCGACGGGCTGCGCGCGCCCCTGCCCGACCACTATCTCTTCCAGCCGGACACCTTCGCCAATGCGCCCATGTCGGCGCACATGATCCTCGGGGCGGCGCTGACCCTGATGGCCCCGCTGCAGATCGTCACCGCCCGCCGCGCCAACGGCCTGCACCGCCGGACCGGCCCCGTCGTGGTCGCGCTGACGGCGATCACGGCGGTGGCGGGGCTGACCTTCATCGCGCTGCGCGGCACTATCGGCGGCCCGAACATGAGCGCGGGTTTCACGCTCTACGGTGGGCTGATGTTGCTCGCCGCCCTCGCCACCGCCCGGTTCGCGGCCCGCGACCGGGCGCGGCACCGCCGCTGGGCGCTGCGGCTCGTGGTGCTGGCCGTCGCCTCGTGGATCTTCCGTGTACACTACGGGATCTGGTACGCCGCCACCGGGGGCTGGGGGTCGAACGAGGCGCTGACCGGGCCGTTCGACCGGATTCAGGTCTGGGCGTTCTTCCTGCCCTATCTCGCACTTCTGGAATGGAAATTCGCACGCGAAAGGCGCGCGACCCGGGCCGCGCGCCCCTAGCTTCATCTTTCCGAAAATACCTCCCGGGGGTGCGGGGGTGGGAAACCCCCGCCCTGCCCCAGCGGGGCCGGGTCAGCCCAGCCCGCCGGGATACCACTCGCCCATCTTGACCTCGGTCTCGGCCCCGGCGTCCGACAGCATCTGCGCGAACGCCTCGGGGTCCTGCGTGCCGCCATCGCGGCCGCGGTAGTGGTAGGGATAGACAAAGGCGGGCGAGAACTCGGCCACGGCGTCCGCCGCCTGCTCGGCGCCCATGGTGAAGGGCAGGTTCATGCAGACGAAAGCAACGTCGATCTCCTCGAGCGCGCGCATCTCGGGCGTGCCCTCGGTGTCGCCCGAGATGTAGACCCGCACGCCGTCGATATTCAGGATGTAGCCGTTGTCGCGGCCCTGCGGGTGAAAATTCTCGCGCCCCTCGGTGATATTGTAGGCCGGGACCGCCTCGATATCGATGCCCAGCGCATCGGTGCTGTCGCCGTTCGCGATGCTCTGGGTCATCGCCTTCATCTCGTCCGGCATCATGTCGTAGACGGCCGGGTTGGCGATCATCTGGGTCTTGCCCGCCGAGATCTCGGCCAGGAGCTCGGGCGCGTAGTGGTCGCCGTGCTCGTGGGTGATGAGGATCAGGTCGGGATCGGGCGCATCCTCGTAATCCGAGGCGTCGCCGACCGGGTCGACATAGATCACGCCGGCGGGCGTCTCCATCCACATGGACGCGTGGCTCACGGGGTGGACGACGATCTCGCCACCATCCGTCGGGAACGTGTTGCCCGAGTGCTCGGCCGCGCCGGCGCGGAACGGCAGCACGGTGATGGCGCCCATGGCGGCGGCGGATTTCAACAGGGTTCTGCGGGTGGTCATCTGGGCATCTCCTCTTGTCTGACGCGGGCAGATAGTCCGCCGGCCCGGAAAGTCCCGAGCCTGAGCCGCGGCGAAAGGCCCGAACGGCGAAGAGATGCCGATCCGGTCGAGAGACCCGCCGAACGCCCAAGCCGCCGCGAAACGCCGGGCGCCGGGGCCAACGTCCCGCGCCCCGCTTTCCTTTCGCGGCAGCGCGGGTATGGTGGCGCGCATGATGGACTGGCTGACCGAGCACAAGATCCCCGTGGGGGCCGTCGCGGGCGATGCCTTCGAGTGGCTGCAGACCAACGGCGCCGCGGTGTTCGACGCCATCGCGATCTTTCTCGAGGACCTGATCGACCTCGTGCTGGCCGTGTTCCTGATGCCACCCAACGCGAACTGGTTCACCGGGGGCGACGGCTACGCGCCGCTTTATCCAGAGGACTACCACCCGCTGCTGATCGTGGCGGGTTTCGTCGCGCTGACCTGGGCGCTCCAGCGCAGCTGGCAGACCTGCCTGCTGGTGCTGCTGGGGTTCCTGTTCATCCTCAACCAGGGATACTGGGAGGAGACAGCCGAGAGCCTGACGCTGGTGCTGTCGGCCTGCGTGGTCTGCATGGGGCTGGGCGTGCCCATCGGGATCGCCGTGGCCCACCGGCCCAAGGTCTATGCCTGGGTGCGCCCGGTGCTGGACCTGATGCAGACGCTACCCACCTTCGTCTACCTGATCCCGGCCATCGTGTTCTTCGGCATCGGCATGGTGCCGGGCCTGATGGCAACGGTGATCTTCGTGCTGCCCGCGCCGATCCGCCTGACACACCTGGGCATCGCGAACACGCCCAAACCGCTGATCGAGGCGGCGCAGGCCTTCGGCGCCACGCCGCGGCAGCTTCTGTGGAAGGTCGAGCTTCCGTCGGCCCTGCCCCAGATCATGGCCGGTCTGAACCAGACCATCATGCTGTCGCTGTCCATGGTCGTGATCGCGGCGCTGGTGGGCGCCGACGGGCTGGGCGTGCCGGTGGTGCGCGCGCTGAACCAGGTGAACACCTCGCTGGGCTTCGAGTCCGGGTTCATCATCGTGGTGGTCGCCATCATGCTGGACCGGATGCTGCGGGTGCGCGAGAAATGATCCTGGACGGGCAATGCCATTGCGGGACCGTCCGCTTCACCGTGCGCCTGAGCGACGGTCTGAACACCGCGCGCCGGTGCAGCTGTTCGCTCTGCGCCAAGCGCGGGGCGGTGGCCGTGTCGGCCCCGCTGGACGGCATCACGATCCTTCAGGGTGCCGGCAGGCTGTCGACCTACCGCTTCAACACCGGCGTGGCCGAGCATCACTTCTGCTCGGTCTGCGGGATCTACACCCATCACAAGCGCCGCTCGGACCCGGACCAGTATGGCGTGAACCTCGCCTGTCTGGAAGGGCAGACGCCCTTCCTGCCCGAGGTCGAGGTGCTGGATGGCCAGGCGCATCCCTCGGACGGCAACGCCGCCCGCCTGGCCGGGGTGCTGCGTTTCACGGAAGGCGCGCGGGATGGCTGAGAACGCGGTGATCTTCGACAGCGTGTCGATCGTCTTCGGCGACCGTCCGGCCGAGGCGCTTCCGCTGATGGACGCGGGCAAGGAGCGTGGCCCGATTCAGCGCGAGACCGGTCAGGTCCTGGGCGTGCACAACTGCTCGCTCGCGGTGCCCGAGGGCGAGATCCTGGTGCTCATGGGCCTGTCGGGGTCGGGCAAATCCACGCTGCTGCGCGCGGTGAACGGGCTGAACCCGGTCGCGCGCGGCGAGGTCCGCATCCGCCAGGACGGCCGCGAGGTGAGCGTCACCAAGGCCAAGCCCAAGGCGCTGCGCAAGCTCAGGCTCAACACCGTGTCCATGGTGTTCCAGCAATTCGGCCTCCTGCCGTGGCGCACGGTCGAGGACAACGTGGGCCTGGGGCTGGAGCTGGGCGGCCTGTCGGTCAAGAAGCGGCGCGAGCGCGTGCGCCATCAACTGGACCTGGTCGGGCTGGCGGATTGGGGCAGCCGCAAGGTCGGCGACCTGTCGGGCGGGATGCAGCAGCGCGTGGGCCTGGCGCGCGCCTTCGCCACCGACGCGCCGATCCTTCTGATGGACGAGCCTTTCAGCGCGCTCGACCCGCTGATCCGCACCCGCCTTCAGGACGAATTGCTGGATCTGCAGGACGATCTGGGCCGCACCATCGTCTTCGTCAGCCACGACCTGGACGAGGCGTTCAAGCTGGGTGACCGGATCGCGATCATGGAAGGCGGGCGCATTGTCCAGCACGGCACGCCGCGCGACATCTTCCAGAAGCCCGCGAACGAATACGTCGCCAATTTCGTGGCGCAGATGAACCCCCTGATGGTGCTGACGGCCCGCGACGCGATGGAACCGGCCATGCTGGACCTGCCCGAAACCATCGAGGCCGAGACCGACATCAAGTCGGTGATGGAGTCGCTTGGCGAGACACGGCGCGCGCTGGGCGTCGTCGAGAACGGCAAGGTCATCGGACAGATCACGCGGCAATCCGTGCTGGACCGCCTGCTCGATCCGAGGGGGTGACGGAACGCCGCACCGGCGGGACGCGTTCGACCCGGTGACAGCGAAAGGCCCTGCCCCGTGACCGACATCAACGACATCCTGGATGACCTCGAAAACCTGGCCGATGACGAAAGCGATGTCAGCGTGCGGGACGTGCAGAACAAGATCGGCCATCGCGGCGCCGGGGTGTTCCTGCTGGTGCCGGGGCTGCTGGGCATGTCGCCGCTGGGCGGGATCCCGACCGTACCCACGCTGATGGCACTGGTGACGGCCGTGGCCGCCATCCAGATCGCGATCGGCAAATCCAACCTGTGGCTGCCAAGTGTCTTGGCCGACCGGGCCGTCGATGATGACCGTCTGAAGCGCGCCGTGTCGAAGGGGCGTGGTCCGGCGCGGTGGCTGGACCGGCATTTCGGTAAACGGCTCGAATCCCTGACCGGGGAGGTCATGGTCCGCGTGGCGGCGGCGATCTGCATCGCGCTGGCCGCCACCTGCCCACCGCTGGAGGTGGTGCCGTTCGCGGCCCTGATCCCGCTGGCGGGCATTGCCCTGTTCGGGCTGGCGATCACCCTGCGCGATGGTGCGGCGATGCTGGTCGCGCTGATCTACGCCGCCGGTGCGCTGACGGCGGCGTGGATGCTCATGCCTTGATTGGCTTCTGAAGAAGCGGCAGCACCTGCGCCATCTCGGGTCCCCGCGACTGACCGGTGACCGCCAGGCGCAGCGGCATGAAAAGCGCCTTGCCCTTGCGGCCCGTGGCGTCCTTTACCGCTGTGGTCCATTCGCCCCACGTCTCGGAGGTGTAGGGATGCGGCGGCAGCAGGGCCACGGCCTGGTCGATGAATTCGCGGTCCTCGTCGGCCACGATGGGCATGGGGCCATCCCGCAGGATCGCCCACCACCGCACCATGTCGCCGCGGGTCTCGATGTTGTCGTGCACCAGCGACCAGAAGGCCGGCGCCAGCTCGTCCGGCACCCCCAGCGCCGAGATGTCAGACGCCATGTCCTCGACGCTCTGGGCCGCCAGCACGCGCGCGGTCAGGGGACGAAGATCGTCGGCATCGAACTTGGTGGGCGCGGCACCGAACCGCGTGACGTCGAAGCCCTCGGCGATCTCGTCCAGCGACAGCCGCAGTTCGACCGGGTCCGACGAGCCGAGCCGCGCCATGAGCGACAGCAGCGCCATGGGCTCGATCCCGGCGGCCCGGAAATCGCGCAGCGACAGGGTGCCCAACCGCTTGGACAGCGCCTCGCCCTGCGGGCCTGTCAGCAGCGAATGGTGTGCGAACTGGGGGTGCCCGTGCCCAAGGGCCTTCATGATCTGGATCTGCGTCGCGGTGTTGGTCACGTGGTCCGACCCGCGCACCACGTGGGTCACGCCCATGTCGGTGTCATCCACGACCGAGGCGAGCGTATAAAGAACCTGCCCGTCGCCCCGGATCAGCACCGGGTCGCTGACGCTGGCCGCGTCGATCGAGATGTCGCCGAGGATGCCGTCCTGCCATTCGATCCGCTCGTGGTCGAGCTTGAACCGCCAGTGGCCGTCGCCCCGTTCGGCCCGGAGCTTGTCCTTCTCGGCGTCCGACAGGTCCAGGGCGGCGCGGTCATAGACCGGCGGGCGGCCCATGTTCAGCTGCTTCTTGCGCTTCAGGTCCAGCTCGGTCGGCGTCTCGAACGCCTCGTAGAACCGGCCCTCGTGGCGCAGCTTGTCGGCCGCATCGTGGTAGCGTTCCAGACGGTGGGATTGCCGCTCGACCCGGTCCCATGTCAGGCCCAGCCACTCGAGGTCCTCCATGATGCCATCGACATATTCCTGGCGCGAGCGCACGGGGTCGGTGTCATCGAGCCGCAGGAGGAACGTGCCACCCGCCTTCTTGGCGATCAGCCAGTTGAACAGGGCAGTGCGCAAATTGCCGATATGGATGTAGCCCGTGGGCGACGGGGCAAAGCGTGTGGTGGTCATCAAGGGCTCCTCATTCTCGAATCCCTTCCCACAAGGCCGTGGGGTTGTCCAGAAACGGGCACGTCGCGGGGGTTGCATCCCGACGTCACCTTACCAATGGTAGCGCACAAACTCGTCATAGCCGAGGTTAAAAGATGCGTGCGCATATCCTGACCATCACCCTGAACCCGACGGTGGATTTCTCGACCGCGACGGACGGGATCGTCCCCGAGCTGAAATTGCGCTGCGACGATCCGCAGATCGACCCGGGCGGCGGCGGCATCAACGTGGCCCGCGCGATCCGGCTGCTGGGCGGACAGGCCGTGGCGCTGATCGCCATCGGCGGCGGCACCGGCGCGCAGCTGCTTCAACGTCTCGCGCACGAGGGAGTGGCGACCGTGGCGTTCCAGGGGCCCGGCGAGACGCGGCAATCGGTGTCGGTCATCGACCGGACCGATGGACAGCAATACCGCTTCGTCATGCCCGGCCCCACCTGGGGCGAGGGCGATATCGGGCGGGCCCTGAACTCGATCGACCAGGCCACGGGCGACGACACCCTGGTGGTTCTGTCGGGCAGCCAGCCGCCAGGCGTGGCCAAGGATTTCCCGTCGATCCTGGCCGATCACGTGGGCGACCGGGGCGCGCGGCTTATCGTCGACACGTCCGGCCCCGCCCTGCACCACCTGGTGGAAAAGCCGCACCCTTCGCTGCACCTGCTGCGCATGGACGATGCCGAGGCCGAGGAACTGGCGGGCCGCAAGCTGCCATCGGTGACCGACACCGCCGCCTTCTGCCGCGAGCTGATCGACCGCGGCGTCGCGCGGTCGATCATTGTGGCGCGCGGGGCCGACGGCTCGGTCCTGTCGACCGCCGAAGGATCCTGGCACTCGGTCGGGCCGAAGGTCGACGTTATCTCGAAGGTCGGCGCGGGCGACAGCTTCGTGGGTGCCTACACGCTGGGCCTGGCCGAAGGACGCGAGGCCGGCGAATGCCTGCGCCTGGCGGTGGCCGCCGCGTCGAACGCCGTCATGACCGAGGCCACCCGCCTGTGCGACCGCGAGACGACGGACCGCCTGATGCAGGACTGCACCCTGACCAGGCTATGAGCGGCACGGACTGGGCCGAGGCGACGCCCCCCACGCTCGAAATCATGGAAGAGATGGCGCGGGGGGCGCTGGCCGCCCTGCCCGACACGTTCGCCAAGGGCGCGGCCGGCATCGCGCTGCGGGTCGTGGACCTGGCGGATGACGACATGCTCGACTCGCTCGAGATGGACGATCCCTACGCGCTGACCGGGCTTTATGACGGGATCCCGCTGACCGAGAAATCGGTGATGGACCAGCCCATGGGGCCCGACACGATCTGGCTGTTTCGCCGGGCGATCCTGGACGAATGGATCGCGCGCGGCGACATCGCCCTGGGCGACCTGGTGGCGCACGTGCTGGTCCACGAGCTGGCGCATCATTTCGGCTGGTCGGACGCGGACATCGCGCGCATCGACCGCTGGTGGGAATAGATCCCGCCCCACACCAGTAAAACAAGGCTTTGTCATCCGATAACGGCCGGTGGGCAGGTCATGGCGGCCCGTCCGGGCGGTCCTGTCATCGCGTGACGCGCGCGGTCCGGGCTATCGCCACGGGGTCGATCCCGCCCGCGTGCCGACCGAGTCGTCGTAGGGGCATGGACCGGCCGGCGCGTTTCGCGCCGGACCCTTTACATCCGCCGGCCCGGCGCCGGCTTGCAGGAGCAATCCCATGAAAATCGTCGCCCCCCTTCTCGTCTCGGCCGCACTGCTGTCCGCCTGCGGTCCCCAAGGCGTCATCGACACGGACATGGAGCGCGGCCTTGTTGGCGCGGCCATGGGCTATGGCGCGGCCAAGGCCGTGAACGGCAACGGCGACCGCGGCGCGATCATCGGCGGGCTGGCCGGCGTGTTCTGCGACGACGCGGGCGTGTGCCGCCGGTCCTACGGCTACTGAGCGAATCGGCGCGGCCCCGCTCGGGCCGCGCCAAGACGGTCCTCGAAATGCAAAACGCCGCCCCGGGTCGGGGCGGCGTTTTGGCATTCGGACCAGGCGCGATCGTTACTTGATCTTGCCTTCCTTGTACTCGACGTGCTTGCGCGCGACGGGGTCGTACTTACGGATCGACATCTTCTCGGTCATCGTGCGCGCGTTCTTCTTGGTCACGTAGAAGTGGCCGGTATCCGCCGTCGAGTTGAGACGGATCTTGATGGTGGTTGGCTTCGCCATGCTGTTCTCTCCTCAACGCGGGGGGATCGGCGTCAGATTCTGGGTTGAGAGCGCCTTTTACGCCCCGCCGCGCGATAGTCAACCCGCGACCGGGCGGCAAGACGATTGTGCGCGGACGGCCTGTAAGCCGGATCCTGTCCCCCGTGTCGCCACGGGTGGATGATCATTCATCTGGGCCTGCCGTTGCCGACAGGCTCGAGCTGCCTACCCGGACCGCTGGGCGGAAGAAGCCCTGGCGCGAAGCCGCGCGGTCCCTATTCGGCATTGCTCCCGGTGGGGCTTGCCATGCGGGCCGTGTTGCCACGCCCCCGGTGGGCTCTTACCCCACCGTTTCACCCTTGCCCCGGGCGGACCCGGGGCGGTCTGTTTTCTGTGGCGCTATCCGTCGGGTTGCCCCGCCCGGGCGTTACCCGGCACCGTCTCTTCCCGGAGTCCGGACTTTCCTCGCGCACCGGTCGCCCGGCGCACGCGATCATCCAGCCATCCGCGCAGTCCGGCAGCTATGCGCCCGCTTTCGCCCCGTCAACGCCAAAGCGGCGCGCCAGCGCGCGGGCGAGCCCGGCATCGGTCGCATCGCGCGGGCCCGTCGCCCAGGGCCGATGGCGCAAGCGCAACGCGCACAGAAGCGTTCCGGGATCTTCCGTCGCGGTGTAGCCGGCTTGCGCCATCGTGGCGGCGAAGGCGCTGTCGTCCATGTCGCCGCCCTCGGGCGTGACCGAGATCGCCAGCCCCCGCCGGGCCAGCCGGGCCCAGTCAAAACGGGGCCCGGGGTCCACCTTTCGCCCGGGCGCCATGTCGGAATGGCCGATCACGCGGGCGGGCGGGATACCGTGACGGGCAAGGATACCCGGCAGAAGCCGTTCCAGCGCGTCCATCTGGGCGGCAGCGAAGGGCGAGGCGCCGTCGTTCGACAGCTCGATCCCGATGGAGCGCGAGTTCACGTCGCGCGTCGCCCCCCACGCCCCCGCACCCGCGTGCCAGGCGCGCTGGTCCTCCTCCACCATCTGGATCACGTGGCCGTCCGGCCCCACCAGGTAATGGGCGCTGACCTCGGCCGCCGGGTCGCACAGGCGGTCACGCGCGGCCTCGCACGAGGCCATCGCGGTGTAATGCAGGACGACAATGTCCGGCCGCGCGCCGTCGCGACGCGGGCCAAAATTGGGGGATGGGTGCCAGTCGGGCGTCAGCCGCGCGCCCGCCGGAACGGTGCCGGGTCCCAGGCGCAGGCGAAGCCGTCGCCGTCGGGGTCGAGGTTCAGGCGATCGCGTTCGGGGCCGCCGGCCTCGAGAAAGGCTTCCTGCGCCAGGTCGGGCGAGGCATAGCCCTGGCAGGCGCGGGCCGAGCGCGACTGCAGCGCGATGCCCGTCCGCCGGTAGATCGGCTGCCCCCGGGCGTTGCTGGTGTTCAGCGCGTAGGCGACGATGTTCGGCCCGTCATTGCCGCCGTCGCGCTGCGGCACGGCGGTGGGCGGGATCACGCGGTAGGCGGCACGCTGGCGGGCCAGGCGCTCGGCATCGGACTCGATGGTCTCGCGCGAGCTCACCGCGTCGAAGCTCTGTTCGTCCGAGATGCCGGGGTTGTTGGTGGGCGTCACCGGCACGGTTCCCGCGGGCTGGCCGGCATTCGCGCTGGAGGCCGCCGCGGTGCGGCTGGCCGACAGCGGCGCGCCGGCGCCGATGGGCTCGGCCGAGGGGAGCGCACCGCCCTGCCCGCTGGGCAGGCCCGCCGCGCGCAGTTCCTCGGACGAGATGACCGGCTGGGTCGGCGCGACCGACGCCTGCTGCTGGCCCGCGCCGCTCAGCTCGCGTTCGCGGGCGATGCGGGCGGCCTCGTAGGATTCGTAGCTGCCGAACCCCACGCCGCGGCCGTAATCCACCGGCCGGCCATCCAGCGTCGCACCGCTTTCGGGCAGGGTCGGGCCGCAGGCCGCCAGCGCAAGGACCGATAGGCGCGCGAACTTCCACATGACGAAGGTCTCCGAGTAACTCGGCCCCGTTTTACCACCAACGCTCGGGCTTGGCCACAAAGCCCGCCCGCGCTTCGAGCTCGGCGGCGGTATTGAGCAGATCACCTTCCTCGAACGGACGCCCGATCAGCTGCAGACCCAGCGGCAGCCCCTTGGAATCGAGCCCGGTGGGCACCGCGATCCCGGGCAGACCGGCGAGGTTGACCGTCACCGTGAAGACGTCGTTCAGGTACATCGCCACCGGGTCGCTGTCGGCCATTTCGCCCAGCCCGAAGGCCGAGGTCGGCGTGGCCGGCGTCAGGATCGCGTCGACGCCCTGCGCGAAGACCTCGTCGAAGTCGCGCTTGATCAGCGCGCGGACCTTGCGGGCGCGGTTGTAGTACGCGTCGTAGAACCCCGCCGACAGCACGTACGTGCCGACCATGACGCGGCGCTTGACCTCGTCGCCGAAGCCTTCGGCGCGTGTCTTCTCGTACATCTCGGTGATGCCGTCGCCCTGGTCCAGCTTGGCACGGTGGCCGAAGCGCACGCCGTCGTAGCGCGCCAGGTTCGACGACGCCTCGGCCGGGGCGATCACGTAATAGGCGGGCAACGCGTACTTGGTGTGCGGCAGCGACACGTCGACGATCTTCGCGCCCGCGTCTTCCAGCATCTTGCGCCCTTCCGCCCACAGGCGGTCGATCTCGTCGCTCATGCCTTCCATGCGGTATTCGCGCGGCAGGCCGATCGTCTTGCCCTTGATGTCGCCGGTCAGCGCGGCCTCGAAATCGGGCACGGGGATGTCGGCGCTGGTGCTGTCCAGCGGGTCGTGCCCGGCCATGGCCTGCAACAGGATCGCCGCATCGCGCACGGATTTGGTCATCGGGCCGGCCTGGTCCAGCGACGAGGCGAACGCGACGATGCCCCAGCGCGACACGCGGCCATAGGTCGGCTTCAGCCCCACGGTGCCGGTGAAGGCGGCGGGCTGGCGGATCGAGCCGCCGGTGTCGGTCCCGGTGGCGGCAAGGCAGAGGTCGGCCGCGACGGCCGCCGAAGAGCCGCCGGACGACCCGCCGGGGGTCAGCTTCCGGTCGTCCACCTTCCATGGGTTCACGGCATTGCCATAGGTGCTGGTCTCGTTCGACGAGCCCATGGCGAATTCGTCCATGTTGAGCTTGCCCAGCATGACCGCGCCGGAGTCCCACAGCTGGCGGGTGACGGTGGATTCGTACTCGGGCCGGAAGCCTTGCAGGATCCGGCTCCCGGCCTGGCTGTCCACGTGCCTGGTGCAGAACAGGTCCTTGATGCCCAGCGGGATACCGCAGAGCGCGGGCGCGTCGCCGGATTTCAGCCGCGCATCGGCGGCATCGGCCATCTCCAACGCCTTTTCCGGGGTCTTGTGCACCACGGAATTGAGCGCGTCGGCGCCGTCGATGGCCGTCAGGCAGGCCTCGGTCAGGGCGCGGGCGGTCACGTCACCGGCGCGCAGGCGGTCGCGCGCCTCGGCGATGGTCAGGGTATTCAGGTCAGCCATTATTCCACCACCTTCGGGACGGCAAAGAAGCCCTCGCGCGCGTCGGGCGCGTTGGCCAGCACCTTGTCGGGCTGGTTGCCGTCTGTCACCACGTCCTCGCGCCGCTTCAGCCGCTGGGGCGTGACGCTGACCATGGGTTCGACCCCGTCGACATCGACCTCGTTCAGTTGCTCGATGAAGCCAAGGATGGTGTTGAACTCACCCGCCAGCGCGTCGAGCTGGTCGGGCTCGACCCGGATGCGCGCCAGCTTGGCGACGCGCGCGGCGGTGTCTTTGTCGATGGACATGGGGGCGGCACCCTTCGTGTCGGTGGCGTTGATCGCGCTGGGCTTAGCGCCCCGCGTGCGCCCTTTCAACCCGGTCCCGGCGCAGCACGGTGATCATCCAGCCCAGCATCACCGCGTTCAGCAGGTGCCAGACGAAATGGGTGCCCAGCGGGACCGCCCCGCAGACCGGCATGTCGAGGCTGCGGAAGGTCAGCGACAGCGCCAGGATCCCGGCGCCCAGCGCCAGCCCCCGCGCCACCTGCGGCAACCGCGCCCGCAGCCAAAGCGCGTAGCCCGCGATGGCCAGCGGCACGGGCCAGTACATGGCCGATATGGCGAAGCCCGGTAGCGCCGCGAAGATGCGGCCGCCCAGTGCCAGGTAGGGGATGAAGGCCAGCGTGCCCAGCGCCGCGCCCCACCACGGCCAACCCAGGTAGCGGCGGTTCGCGGCGAAGACGTAGATCAGGATGAAGATGGCGATAGGCAGCGTGTCGGCCAGCGCCGCCCACCGCGTGGCGAGGGTGTGGAACAACCCCGACCCCACGCCGATCAGGAACAGCACCACGCACAGCACCCGCTCGATCCCGCGCGCCGCCGGGAACAGCCACACCGCCACGAGGAGAAAGGCAAGGTTCGTCAGCGCGTTCGCGGGCTCGGCCCAGACACCGGGCCCGAGGCGTTCGCAATAGGCGTCGATCTGGGCCGTCCACTCCATGTTCAGGAGCCTAGCAGCCGCCCGGACGGGCGGCGCTGTGACCCGAGGCCGCGCATCACACGGGCATCAGCGCCCAGTAATCCAGGTCGAGCAGCACATGCGGCAGGTACTTGCCCGCGTCGTCGCGCAGCCCTTCGCCGTCGCCCTTCGTCGCCACCAGCCGCAGCCGGATGGCGCCCACGCCGGGCGCCGGGGTCTCGGCCGTCTCGATCACCTCGGACCAGGCGCGCACGGTATCGCCCGCGAAACACGGGTTGGCATGCGCTCCGGCATTCAGCCCGACGATCATCTGCGCGTTGGCAAGTCCGTTGAATGACAGCGCGCGGGCCAGCGAGATCACGTGGCCGCCATAGATCAGCCGCTTGCCGTCCTCGCGCTGGGTCGCGTCGAAATGCACCTTGGCGGTGTTCTGCCACAGGCGGGTGGCCAGCATGTGCTCGGCCTCCTCCACGGTGACGCCGTCAACGTGGTGAATGACTTCGCCCGGCTGGTAGTCGCCCAGGCGGTGCGGCTCGCCCGCGAGGTCGAAATCGTAGCTGGTGAAGTCCAGACCGTTGGGGATCACCAAATCCGCCGCGCCGACCGCGCCGGCCAGCGTCGGCACGACCGTCTCGGGGGCCGGGGCATCCGCGTCGCGCTTGCGCACCATCACCCAGCGCACGTAGCTCAGCACATCCTCGCCGCGCTGGTTGCGGCCCGTGGTGCGCACCCAGACCACGCCCGTCTTGCCGTTCGAGTTCTGCTTGAGCCCGATGACCTCGGAGTCGGAGCTGAGCGTATCGCCCGGCCAGACCGGGGCGAGCCAGCGGCCTTCGGCGTAGCCAAGGTTCGCCACCGCGTTCAGCGACACGTCCGGCACCGTCTTGCCGAAGACCGTGTGGAACGCGACCAGGTCGTCCAGAGGCGACGCCGCCAGCCCGCAGGCCTGCGCGAAGGTGTCGGAGGAATAGATCGCCCCCCGCGCCGGGTAGAGCGCGTGATACAGCGCCCGTTCACCCTGCCCCACCGTGCGCGGCACCGCGTGGCGGATCACCTGTCCGACGCTGTAATCCTCGAAGAAGCGGCCCGCATTGGTCTTGGTGCTCATTGCGCGCCCAGCTTCATTTCGGGCGAATAGGGCGCGTCGATCTTCTTGGTCACCGCCTGCGCGCAGCGCATGACGCCGTGTTCGGCGTCGAAGGCGTAGGCCGGGTCGCCGTAAAGCTCCCAGCCCTTCGACAACGCCTCGGAGACCTTGTGGCAAAAGGCCGACGAATCGTCGCCGGTCAGCAGACGGTAGATCATGATCAGGCTCCGAAAGGATTGACGCCCAGCCAGTAGTGGATGGCGGTGATGATGACGTAGAGAACGGCGGTGATGACGGCCAGCCGGATCGTGCCCTTGGTCGATCCGCCTTCGTAGGGCTGCCAGTCGGGCTCGCGCATGTTGATGAGCCGCATCTCGGCCAGCGCCCAGACGATGAACGTCCCCCACATGATGACCGAGGCGAGATCGCCGTTCACCAGCAGGTGCAGTGCCGACCAGAGCGTGAAGCCCCAGAGCTGCGGGTGCCGCATGTGCCGCCGCAGCGACGACTTGGAGCTGCCCAGCCCGAACAGCGCGATGGCCGGGAACATCAGCAGGTCGACCAGGTGCACGCCCCAGACGGGCGGCGTGTAGACCGGGATGAAGGGTGCCGCGCGGTACCCCATGACGATCAGCACCACCGACAACAGCAGCACGGCGGCGAAGACACCTTTCGAGGCGGTCCCCAACCGTTCGGTCAGCGAGGCGCGGGCGTCGGGCGCGACGCGCTTGAAGACGTGGGCGACGACCCACAGGACCAGTCCGCCGATCAGCAGCCCCATCAGGATGCCCCCCCGGCGCGGGCCAGCACCTTGCGGGCGGTGGCGACATGCAGGTTCTCGACGATCTTGCCATCCAGCACGGCGACCCCCTGCCCCTGAGCCTCGGCCGCCTCGAACGCCTCGATCTGGCGTCTGGCGGTGTCGACCTGGGCCTGCGACGGGCTGAAGACCTCGTTGCAGATGGCGACCTGCGCGGGGTGGATCAGCGTCTTGCCGTCCATGCCCAGCGCGCGGCCCTGTTCGCATTCGGCGCGCAGGCCGTCCTCGTCCTTGAAGGCATTGAACACGCCGTCCACGCAGGGAATGCCACCCATGCGCGCTGCGGCCAGGCAGGTCTGGAGCGCCATCATGAGGGGCATCCGATCGCCCCCCGTCTCGCAGCCCAGTTCGGCCGCCAGGTCATTGGTGCCGATGACGAAGCCACCCATGCGCGGGGCCTGCGCGATCTCGGCCGCGTTGAACACGCCGCGCGTGGTTTCCATCATCGCCCAGATGCGCGTCTCGGCGCAGCCGGGATGGGCGTCGAGCCGCGCGGCGATGCTGGCAACGTCCGTCGCGGCACCGACCTTGGGCAGCAGGATCGCCTGGGGTCCCGCGTCCATGACGGTCTCGAGATCCTCGCCGCCCCAGGGCGTGTCCATGCCGTTCACCCGCACCAGCTGCGCGCGCGAGCCATAGCCGCCCACGCGCAGGGCCGCGGCCAGCGTCTCGCGGGCATTGGCCTTTTCGCCCGGCGCCACCGCGTCCTCGAGGTCGAAGATGATGGCATCCACGTCCAGCCCCCGCGCCTTTTCCAGCGCGCGTTCCTTCGAGCCGGGAATGTAGAGAACCGATCGCCAGGGGCGGTGCGTCGCGGACATGGGAAGACCTCCTGCGGGCAATAATGTGTCGCTTGAGACCACGGATCCGACAGTTTCCGCAACCCCAATCGTGCCGCGACGCAGAAAGCGGCCAGGGAACGCAGGGTTAAGCCGCGTTTACCGGATCGGAACGCAGGCTGGGCATCATGACACTGGAAACGGAACGGAGCCTGCCATGACCCGCCCCTTGATGATCCTGACCCTGTCGCTCGGCACCATCGCGCTGGCCATCGGGGCGGCGCGCGCCCAAGCTGGCCAGAACTGCGCCCCCCGTCCGATCGTCTTGCAGAAACTGAACGACGTATATGATGAGACGCGCCGCTCCATCGGTCTGTCCGGCTCCGGCCAGGTGGTCGAGGTCTTCGCCGCCGACTCGGGCAGCTGGACCATCATCGTCACCTCGCCGAACGGGCTGACCTGCGTCGCCGCGGCGGGCCAGTCCTTCGAGACCACGACCGAAAGCCGGGCACCGGCGGGCGACCCGGCCTAGGCCAGCGCGCCCCAGACCAGCCGCGCGCCGCTGGCCAGCAGCATGAGGTAGGTCACCGCGAAGAACAGGCGCTCGGGGATGCGGCGATGGGCGATGACGCCCAGCCAGATGCCGATCACCGCGAAGGGCGACAGGATCACCCCCGCCATCAGGCTGGTGGGGGTGAAGATCCCGAGGCCAGCGTAGGGCACGAACTTCATCAGGTTCACCGCCCAGAACACGATCACCGTGGTCGCCTGGTAGTCCGTCTTGGCCACCTTGCGCGACAGCAGGTAGACGGCCGCCGGTGGCCCGCCCGCGTGGCTGATGAAGCTGGTGAAACCGGCCGCGAGCCCCCAGCAGGCCCCCGCGATACGGCCCGCGGGCAGGCCCTCGACCCGCAGCCAGCCCCGGGCGCGCGCCATCTGGAATGCGACGAAGCCGAGCGCGATCAGGCCGATCAGCAGGCCGAACACCTCGGGCGCGACGATGGTATAGACCAGCGCGGCCAGCGCCACGCCCGGGGCCGCGCCCAGGATCAGCACCCGGGCCGCCTCGCCATCCCACTTCCGCCAGTAGGGGCGCAGCGCCGTCACGTCCATCAGCATGAGAAGCGGCAGCATCACCGCCAGCGCATCGCCCGGCGGCACGACCAGCGCCAGCAGGACCGCCGCGCCAAAGGCCGCACCCGATCCGAAGCCGCCCTTGGAGATCCCGGCATAAAGGACGGCCGGGATCGCCACCGCGAAAAACCCAAGTGTCAGCTCCATCCGGCCCCTTTCCGCCAAGCGCCTCGCCCAAACAGGCGATGCCTCGCCGGTTCCATACCTTGCAAAAAATATATCCCGGAACCAGCGGCTTGGCCTTCGCGTCTATTGGCCAGATGCGGCAGCGCGCCGCAGTATACAAATAGGAGAATAGGAATGAATCGCTTCCTGATCACCACCACCACCGCCGCCCTCGCCCTGTCGACCAGTGCGCTTGTTGCCGTGGGCCAGACCTCCGACAACGCTTTCGTCGACTACCAGGCCGATGCGGCGACCGAACTGTTCGCCTCTGACCTGGTGGGCGCGCGGATCTACGCGACCGAGTCCGAGGTCGGCGACACAATGGAAGCCGGCTCCGAGCAGGAGTGGGACAACCTGGGCGAGATCAACGACATGATCCTCAGCGAAGACGGGTCCGTCCAGACCGTGATCCTCGGCATCGGTGGCTTCCTGGGCATCGGCGAGCGCGACGTGGCCGTCGATTTCTCGCAGATCCAGATCGTGCGCGATGGCGATGATGCCACCGACTACTTCCTGGTCGTGAACGCCACGCAGGAAGAGATGGAGAACGCGCCCGAGTTCGAGCGTTCGGAAGTCGAAGAGGAAATGGAAGAGACCGCCGCCGAGGCCGAAGCCGCCGCGGGCGAGGCCGCCGAGGAAACCGGCGAAGCCATGGACGAGGCCGCGACCGAGGTCGACCAGGCCGCCGACGCCGCCGAGGCCGAAGCCGAGGAGACCGCCAACGAGGCGGAAGCCGCCGCGTCCGAAGCCGCGAACGAGGTCGATCAGGCCGCCGACGCCGCCGAAGCCGAGATGGAAGAGACCGCCAACGAGGCGGAGGCTGCCGCCTCCGAGGCCGCGAACGAGGTCGAACAGGCCGCTGAAGGCGCCGAAGCCGAGATGGAAGAGGAAATGAACGAAACCGAGACCAACCAGTAAGCCTGGCCTCGTTTCCAGTAAGTCCCAAAGGGGCCGCCCGGTCGATCCGACCCGGGCGGCCCTTTTCGATCCGGGCGCCGGGCACGGCCGGGCGGCGTCACGCCCTTGCGTCGTGGGCCGTTGCGGCTTAACCGTCTGCCGGACCTTTGCAACCACCGGAGATTTCCATGGCCAGACCGAAAATCGCGTTGATCGGTGCGGGACAGATCGGCGGAACCCTCGCCCATCTGGCGGCGATCAAGGAGCTTGGCGACGTCATTCTCTTCGACATCGCGGACGGCACGCCGCAGGGCAAGGCGCTCGACATCGCCGAGTCGGGCCCGTCCGAGAAATTCGACGCCGCGCTGAAAGGCACCACCTCGTACGAGGATATTGCCGGCGCCGACGTCTGCATCGTCACCGCGGGCGTGCCGCGCAAGCCGGGCATGAGCCGCGACGATCTGCTGGGCATCAACCTCAAGGTTATGAAGTCGGTGGGCGAAGGCATCGCCGCCAACGCACCCGACGCCTTCGTCATCTGCATCACCAATCCGCTCGACGCGATGGTCTGGGCCCTGCGCGAGTTCTCGGGCCTGCCGCACCAGAAGGTCGTGGGCATGGCCGGCGTGCTGGACTCCGCGCGCTTCCGCCACTTCCTGAGCCTGGAGTTCGACGTCTCCATGCGCGACGTCAGCGCCTTCGTGCTGGGCGGCCACGGCGACACGATGGTGCCGCTGACCCGCTATTCCACCGTGGCCGGCATCCCGCTGCCCGACCTGGTGAAGATGGGCTGGACCAGCCAGGAAAAGCTGGACGAGATCGTGCAGCGCACCCGTGACGGCGGCGCCGAGATCGTCGGCCTGCTGAAGACCGGCTCGGCCTACTACGCCCCGGCCACCAGCGCCATCGAGATGGCCGAGGCCTACCTGAAGGACCAGCGCCGCCTGCTGCCCTGCGCGGCCTGGTGCGACGGCGAGTTCGGGCTGGACGGCATGTATGTGGGCGTGCCCACGATCATCGGCGCCAACGGCATCGAGAAGGTCGTGGACATCAAGCTGGAGAAGGACGAGCAGGCCATGTTCGACAAGTCGGTCGAAGCCGTGCGCGGCCTCGTCAGCGCCTGCAAGGGGATCGACGACAGCCTCGCCTGACCCACCCGGCAACTTGATGCGCAAGGGCCCCCGGCATCGCCGCGGGGCCCTTTTTCATTGCGCAACGGGACGAGTCCGCGCAAGATCCAAGCATCGCCCCGGCAGCGCCGCCGATATTGTGATCACAGCAAAACCGCGTGTGATCACAGTTCGCGCTTTTTCAGCGAGTCGTCTGCATTTTCTCACTATTCCGTTTGGCGCGCCCCCCGGCTCGTGGTCTACACTGCCCGCCAAACGAAGGACGTGAGGACAGTGCGATGAACATCCACGAATACCAGGCCAAGGCGCTGCTGCGCGATTACGGTGCACCGGTCAGCGACGGCCGCATCGTCACCCGCGCCGAGGACGCCAAGACGGCGGCGGGCGAACTGGACGGCCCGCTCTGGGTGGTCAAGGCGCAGATCCACGCCGGCGGCCGCGGCAAGGGCAGCTTCAAGGAAGCCGACAGCGGCGACGGCGGCGGTGTCCGCCTTGCCAAGTCGGTGCAGGAAGCCGCCGACCAGGCAAAGAAGATGCTGGGCCGAACGCTGGTCACGCACCAGACCGGCCCCGGCGGCAAGCAGGTCGGCCGCGTCTACATCGAGGACGGATCGGGCATCGAGACCGAGCTTTACCTCGCGCTGCTGGTGGACCGGCAGACCAGCCGCGTCAGCTTCGTCTGCTCGACCGAGGGCGGCATGGATATCGAGGAGGTCGCGGCGTCGACCCCCGAGAAGATCCTGAGCTTCAGCGTCGATCCCGCCACCGGCTACCAGGCGTTCCACGGCCGCCGCATCGCCTTCGCGCTCGGCCTGACCGGCCAGCAGGTCAAGCAATGCGTCAAGCTGATGGGCCAGCTCTACGCCATGTTCACCGACAAGGACATGGAGATGCTCGAGATCAACCCGCTGATCGTGACCGACAGCGGCGATCTGAAATGCCTCGACGCCAAGATGGGCTTCGACAGCAACGCGCTGTATCGCAACGCCGACATCGCCAACCTGCGGGACGAGACCGAGGAGGACCCGAAGGAGCTCCAGGCCTCGAAATACGACCTGAACTACATCGCGCTGGATGGCGAGATCGGCTGCATGGTCAACGGCGCGGGCCTGGCCATGGCGACCATGGACATCATCAAGCTCTACGGCGCCGAGCCGGCCAACTTCCTCGACGTGGGCGGCGGTGCGACCAAGGAAAAGGTGACCGAGGCATTCAAGATCATCACCTCGGACCCGCAGGTCAAAGGCATTCTCGTCAATATCTTCGGCGGCATCATGCGCTGCGACGTCATCGCCGAGGGCGTCATCGCCGCGGTGAAGGAAGTCGGGCTGCAAGTGCCGCTGGTCGTCCGCCTTGAAGGCACCAATGTCGACAAGGGCAAGGAGATCATCTCGAATTCCGGCCTGGACGTCATCGCCGCCGACGACCTGAAGGACGGCGCCCAGAAGATCGTGAAGGCGGTGAAGGGGTGAGACACGGGGCCGGCCCGGACGGGCCGGCGCATGCTCCATTGAACCGGTCGTCCCACGAACGGATGGAGCCCGATGGAACCCGCCGGAGTCGTCAGGGAAGGACGCACGCATGACCAGGAACGCCCCAGCAGAACTTTCGCCCATCATCGTCGGCGCCGCGCTGCTTGGCACCGGGATGTTGCTGCGCCGCTGGCAGCCTTCGGCGCTCAGCCTGCCCGAGCGCCCCGATACGCCGCATCGCGACAACGGTGCACGGCGGGCGGCGCGCAAGACCCGGGACGGCATCGCGCGGGTGCTGCCGTCGAACCTCACCGGCTCGCTGGGCCGGACGCTCATCATCGCGGGCGCGGGGCTTGTCCTCGTGCGTCTGCTGGACTTCGCCGTCGACGACGGCGAGGCGCTTTTCGACTGACGCCGGGCGACCGGCAGAGACAACAGACCCGAAGGAGGCCCCGATGGCCGTACTCGTAGACGAAAACACCAAAGTCATCTGCCAGGGCTTCACCGGAAGCCAGGGCACGTTCCACTCCGAACAGGCCATCGCCTACGGCACCAAGATGGTCGGCGGCGTCACGCCCGGAAAGGGCGGCCAGACGCACCTGGACCTGCCCGTGTTCAACTCCTGCCACGAGGCGGTGCACCAGACCGGCGCCAACGCCACCGTGATCTACGTGCCGCCCCCCTTCGCGGCCGACTCGATCCTCGAGGCCATCGACGCCGAGATCCCGCTGATCGTCTGCATCACCGAGGGCATCCCGGTGCTGGACATGATGAAGGTCAAGCGCGCGCTGGAAGGCTCGAACTCGAAGCTGATCGGCCCGAACTGCCCGGGCGTCATCACCCCCGACGCCTGCAAGATCGGCATCATGCCCGGCCACATCCACAAGCGCGGCAGCGTCGGCGTGGTCAGCCGCTCGGGCACGCTGACCTACGAGGCCGTGAAGCAGACCACCGACGTGGGCCTTGGCCAGTCGACCTGCGTGGGCATCGGCGGCGACCCGATCAAGGGGACCGAGCATATCGACGTGCTGGAATGGTTCCTGGCCGATGACGAGACCGAGAGCATCATCATGATCGGCGAGATCGGCGGCCAGGCCGAGGAAGAGGCCGCGCAGTTCCTGGCGGACGAGCGCAAGAAGGGCCGCTGGAAGCCCACGGCCGGCTTCATCGCGGGCCGCACCGCCCCTCCGGGCCGCCGCATGGGCCACGCGGGCGCCATCGTGGCGGGCGGCAAGGGCGACGCCGAATCGAAGATCGCCGCCATGAAAGAGGCCGGCATCGTGGTCGCCGACAGCCCCGCCACCCTGGGCGAGGCCGTGCTGGAGGCCATCGGGAAGTAGACCAAGCGGAAAGGACGCGCGCCGATGCATCGGGGCCGTGACATGACCCACCCGGAACAGGCGACGGCCGCGCCCGCGGCCGCCGCGCGGTGGCGCGCATGACCCTGTCCGAGTCGGTCCGCACCTGCCTGACGCAGAAATACGCCAGCTTCTCGGGCCGCGCGTCGCGGTCGGAATACTGGTGGTTCATGGGGGCCTACCTGTTCTTCGGCATGGGCGTGGGGCTCCTGGGCAAGGCGGCACAGTTGATCTTCGTGCTGGCGGTGATCTGCCCGCTAGTGGCGGTCGGGGCGCGACGGTTGCAGGATACCGGTCGCCCCGGGGCCCTGATCTTCGTCCCGCTGGCGCTGGCGCTGCTGTTCGCGTGGCTGGCGCCCGGCGCGCCCGCGCAGGGCACGCCCGGGGTTCAGCCGGTCACGCAGGGCGAGGCGATCGGCGCGCTGGCGATGATGCTGATCCAGATGCTCGTGGCGCTGATCTACCTGTGGCTTCTGACACGTCCCGGCGACGACCGAGCGAACGCTTACGGCCCCCCGCCCGAAACCGTGGCGCAAGAGGCCTGAGATGTCGTTCACCGAAGCCGTCCGTACCTGCCTCGCCAAGTATTTCACCTTCTCGGGCCGTGCGTCGCGGCCCGAATACTGGTGGTTCATGCTATTCATCTTCGGAATGTCGCTGATCCTCGGCGTGCTCGACGGGATGATCTTCGGTTTCAACCGCGTGGAATACGCGCCCGACGCCGTCCAGTACGAGGCGAACGGCCCACTGTCGTCTCTGTTCTCTCTGGCCACGCTGATCCCGATCCTGTCGGCCGGGTGGCGGCGGATGCACGACAGCGGGCGCACGGGCCTGCACCTGTTCTATCCCTTGATCGTCATTATCGGTGTCACCACCTTCATGGGCGTCGTGGCCGGGTTCGGCCCGGTCCTGCAGGGCGATTTCGGCGCCGTGATCGCCGGCGGGAGCACCCTGATCCTCGTGTTCGCGATGGTCGTCTTTCTGATTTCCCCCCTCGTGGTGCTGTGGTGGCTGACGCGGCCCAGCCAGCCGCACCCCAACAAATACGGACCGCCGCCCGCCCATATCGCGGCCCGCAACGAATGAAGCGTTTCCCTTCGGAGTCCACGCCATGACCGACCAATCCCGCAACGACCAGTTCCGCGCCGAGAGCTTCGCGCAAGGACACAACGCGGCCTACCTGGAACAGCTCTACGCCCGCTATGCCGACGACCCGCAGGCCGTGGACGAAAGCTGGCGGAGCTATTTCGACAGTCTCGGCGATGCCGAGGCCGCCGCGCACGAGGCGGCCGGTCCCAGCTGGGCGCGCACCGACTGGCCGCCCCAGCCCAACGACGACCTGACCGCCGCGCTGGACGGCCAATGGCCCGCCGATCCGGCCGCCAAGCCCGACGGCAAGGCGCTGGCCAAGAAGATCACCGAGAAGGCCGAGTCGAAGGGCGCCGATATCAGCAAGGAGCAGGTGCGCCAGGCCGTTCTGGACAGCCTGCGCGCGCTGATGCTGATCCGCGCCTACCGGATCCGCGGCCACCTGGCCGCCGACCTGGATCCGCTGGGCCTGCGCGAGGCCAGCAATCACCCCGAGCTCGACCCGGAATCCTACGGGTTCAGCGACGCCGACATGGACCGGCCCATCTTCATCGACAAGGTGCTGGGCCTCGAGGTCGCCACGCTGTCCGAGATCCTGGCCATCGTGAAGCGCACCTATTGCGGCACGTTCGCCCTGCAGTACATGCACATCTCGGATCCCGAGCAGGCCGGCTGGCTGAAAGAGCGGATCGAGGGTCTTGGCAAGGAGATCGCCTTCACCAAGGAAGGCCGCCGCGCCATCCTCAACAAGCTGGTCGAGGCCGAGGGCTTCGAGAAATACCTGCACGTGAAGTACATGGGCACCAAGCGGTTCGGCCTTGATGGTGGCGAGGCGCTGATCCCGGCGATGGAGCAGATCATCAAGCGCGGCGGCGCGCTGGGTCTGAAGGAAATCGTCATCGGCATGCCCCACCGGGGCCGCCTGTCGGTCCTCGCCAACGTGATGCAGAAACCCTATCGCGCGATCTTCAACGAGTTCCAGGGCGGCAGCTTCAAGCCCGATGACGTGGATGGCTCGGGCGACGTGAAATATCACCTGGGCGCGTCCGACGACCGTGAATTCGACGGCAACAACGTGCACCTGTCGCTGACGGCGAACCCCAGCCACCTCGAGGCGGTGAACCCTGTCGTGCTGGGCAAGGCCCGCGCCAAGCAGGACCAGCTGAACGACCACGACCGCGACGAGGTGCTGCCGGTTCTCTTGCACGGCGACGCGGCCTTCGCGGGCCAGGGCGTCGTGGCCGAGTGCTTCCAGCTTTCGGGCATCCGCGGCCACCGCACGGGCGGCACCATGCATATCGTGGTGAACAATCAGATCGGCTTCACCACCGCGCCCAGCTTCTCGCGGTCGTCCCCCTACCCCACCGACATCGCGCTGATGGTCGAGGCGCCGATCTTCCACGTGAACGGCGACGACCCCGAGGCCGTGGTCCACGCCGCCAAGGTGGCGACGGAATTCCGCCAGAAGTTCCGCAAGGACGTGGTGATCGACATCATCTGCTACCGCCGGTTCGGCCATAACGAGGGCGACGAGCCCATGTTCACGAACCCGGCGATGTACAAGAAGATCAAGCAGCAGAAGACCACGCTGACCAAGTACACCGAACGTCTGGTGGCCGAGGGCCTGATCCCCGAGGGCGAGATCGAGGACGCCAAGTCCAAGTTCCAGCAGCACCTGGCCGACGAGTTCGAGGCCGGGCGCGACTTCAAGCCCAACAAGGCCGACTGGCTGGACGGGCGCTGGTCGGGCCTGAACAAGCAGGGCGAGAAATACCAGCGCGGCAAGACCGCCATCTCGCCCGAAACGCTTCAGCAGGTCGGCAAGGCACTGACCACCACGCCCGACGGGTTCGCGGCCCACAAGACCGTCGACCGGTTGCTGGACGCAAAGCGGCAGATGTTCGAGTCGGGCGAAGGCTTCGACTGGGCCACGGCCGAGGCGCTGGCCTTCGGCTCACTTCTGACCGAGGGATACCCGGTGCGGCTGTCGGGCCAGGATTCGGGCCGCGGCACGTTCTCGCAACGGCACTCGGCGCTGGTCGACCAGAAGACCGAGGATCGGTACTACCCGCTCAACCATATCAAGGAGGGGCAGGCCCAGTACGAGGTCATCGACTCGATGCTGTCGGAATACGCCGTGCTGGGCTTCGAGTACGGCTATTCGCTGGCCGAGCCCAATGCCCTCACGCTGTGGGAGGCGCAGTTCGGCGACTTCGCCAACGGCGCGCAGATCATGTTCGACCAGTTCATCAGCTCGGGCGAATCCAAGTGGCTGCGGATGTCGGGCCTCGTCTGCCTACTGCCCCACGGCTACGAGGGCCAGGGCCCCGAGCACAGCTCGGCCCGGCTGGAGCGGTTCCTGACCATGTCGGGGCAGGACAACTGGATCGTCGCGAACTGCACCACGCCCGCGAACTATTTCCATATCCTGCGCCGGCAGATGCATCGCAGCTTTCGCAAGCCGCTGATCCTGATGACGCCCAAGTCGCTGCTGCGCCACAAGCTGGCGGTGTCGAAGGCCGAGGAGATGACCACCGGCTCGTCCTTCCACCGGATCCTGTGGGACGACGCCCAAGAGGGCAATTCCGAGCTGACGCTGAAGTCCGACGACCAGATCAAGCGCGTGGTCCTTTGCTCGGGCAAGGTCTATTACGACCTGCTGGAGAAGCGCGACGCCGAGGGCCTGGACGACGTCTATATCCTCCGGCTTGAGCAGTATTACCCCTTCCCGGCGCACAGCCTGGTGAAGGAGCTGACCCGCTTCAAGGATGCGCAAATGATCTGGTGCCAGGAAGAGCCCAAGAACCAGGGCGCCTGGACCTTCGTCGAGCCCAACATCGAATGGGTGCTGAGCCGCATCAAGGCCAAGCACACCCGCCCCGAATACGCCGGTCGCCAGACCGCCGCGTCGCCCGCCACGGGCCTCGCCAGTCAACACAAGGCCCAACAAGCGGCGCTGGTGAATGCCGCGCTGGGAATCGAAGGATAAGACCATGACCGAAGTGCGCGTGCCCACGTTGGGCGAATCCGTCTCCGAAGCCACCGTCGCGACCTGGTTCAAGAAGCCCGGCGACAGCGTCTCCGTCGACGAGATGCTGTGCGAGCTCGAGACCGACAAGGTCACCGTCGAGGTTCCGTCCCCCGTGGCCGGCACCTTGGGCGAGATCATCGCGAACGAGGGAGACACGGTGGGCGTCGACGCCCTGCTGGCCCAGATCGACGAGGGCGCGGGCAGCGGCGACGCGCCGGCCAAGCCCGCGTCGGAAGAGGACACCAAGGGCGGCTACTCGGGCGCCGACACGCCGAAGGACACCGGCGCAGACGGCGGCGACGGTGGCGGCGACGAGATCGACGTCATGGTCCCGACCCTTGGCGAATCCGTGTCCGAGGCCACCATCGCCACCTGGTTCAAGTCCGAAGGCGACGCCGTCGAGGCCGACGAGATGCTGTGCGAGCTCGAGACCGACAAGGTCAGCGTCGAGGTGCCCGCCCCCGCCGCCGGCACGCTGGGCAAGATCCTGAAGGGCGAGGGCGAAACGGTCGAGGCCGGCGGCAAGCTGGCCACCATGACCACCGGCGGCGGCGGCGCGAAGGCGCCCGCCAAGTCCGATGACGCGCCCAAGGCCGAGGCCCCGTCGGGCGGCGACAGCGGCCGCGATGTCGAGGATGCGCCCTCGGCCAAGAAGGCGATGGCCGAGAAGGGCATCAGCCGAGACCAGGTCAGCGGCTCGGGCCGCGACGGGCGCGTGATGAAGGAAGACGTGGCCAAGGCCGGGTCGGCCCCCAAGTCCGACAGCCCTGCCCCCGCGCCGAAATCGCCCACCCCCGCGGGCGACGCCGACCGCGAGGAGCGGGTCAAGATGACCCGCCTGCGCCAGACCATCGCCAAGCGCCTGAAAGAGGCGCAGAACACCGCCGCCATGCTGACGACCTACAACGAGGTCGACATGACGGCGGTCATGGAACTGCGCAACGAATACAAGGACCTGTTCCTGAAGAAGCACGGCGTGAAGCTGGGCTTCATGTCGTTCTTCACCAAGGCCTGCTGCCACGCGCTGCAGGAAGTGCCCGAGGTGAACGCCGAGATCGACGGCACCGACGTGGTCTATCACCACTTCGTCCACATGGGCATCGCCGTGGGCACGCCCACGGGCCTGGTCGTGCCGGTGGTGCGCGACGCCGACGCCATGTCCTTCGCCGAGATCGAGAAGACGATCAACGACCTGGGCGTGAAGGCCCGCGACGGCAAGCTGTCCATGGCCGACATGCAGGGCGGCACCTTCACCATCTCGAACGGGGGCGTCTACGGCTCGCTCATGTCCTCACCCATCCTGAACCCGCCGCAATCGGGTATCCTGGGCATGCACAAGATCCAGGAACGGCCCATGGTCATCGGCGGCGAGATCAAGATCCGTCCGATGATGTACCTGGCGCTGAGCTACGATCACCGCATCGTCGACGGCAAGGGCGCCGTGACCTTCCTCGTCCGCGTGAAAGAGGCGCTGGAAGATCCCCGCCGCCTGCTGATGGACCTGTGACCCCGTCGGCGGGCGGCTGACGCCGTCCGCCGCCTGACCATGCCGGGACGCCCGAAATGACCGAAACGATCGCGACCCCGATCCGAGTGCGGCGCATCGCCTGGCTGCTGCCCGCGGTCCTGTCGGCCTGCGTCGTCGCCCCGCGCGATCCGTCCGTCACCGTGCGCCACTTCGCCTCGACCGAAAGCGCGGGCGACGGCGCGCGCTGGCATATCTTCCTGTTCGACCCAAGCCAGCCGCGCGACCTTGATGCGCGGATCCGGCTGGCGCGGGCCAACCTGAATCCCGGGTGCCGCTGGGTCGGGGCGCCGCGTGATGAGATCGTCTCGAAAACCAATTCGCAGGGCGCGCGTTATGCAGACACGGTGCTTGCCGCACCGCTGATTTGCAGAGGATAGATCATGCAAGCACTCATCCGTTTCGACACCACCGATGCCGATGCCTTTCTCGACACCTATGCGACCGCGTCCGAGCGGCGCGACCAGGCCGGGCTCACGCAGTTGCAGCTCTGGCGCGAAAAGGGCACGTCGGCCGTCTGGGGCCTGTACGACGTGGCCGACCGCGAGAAGGTGGCCGAATGGCTGTCGTCCGAGACCGGGCTGCGCGACGCGCTGTCGGGCACCGAGGCGCATTACCTGAGGACCGTCTGAATGACGCCCGAGCTCGTCGCACTGACCCTGGCCGCGCTGCTGCAATGCATCCAGTTCGTGGCCTACGCCATCCCCGCCAACCGTGAACTCGGGCCGGGCTACACCATGTCCGCCCGCGACCGCGAACCGTCGCGCGAGATGTCGGCCACGACCGCCCGGCTGGGCCGCGCGCTCGACAACCATTTCGAGGGGCTGATCCTCTTCACCATCGCCTGCGTGGTCATCGCCGTCACGGGCCAGTCCACCTGGTTCACCGCCGCCTGCGCCTGGGTCTACCTGGCCGCGCGCGTCATCTACGTGCCCGCCTACGCGCTGGGGTGGCGGCCGGGACGGTCGCTGATCTGGGCTTGCGGTTGGGCCGCCACCGTTCTCATGTTAATCGCGGCGCTGATCTAGGCGCCCACGCGAAAGGATTTCCCCATGGCCAGCTACGACGTCATCATCATCGGATCCGGACCCGGCGGCTATGTCTGCGCCATCCGCTGCGCGCAGCTGGGCCTCAAGACCGCCTGCGTCGAGGGGCGCGAGACGCTGGGCGGCACCTGCCTGAACGTGGGCTGCATCCCGTCGAAGGCGCTGCTGCACGCCACCCACATGCTGCACGAGGCCGAACACAACTTCGCCAAGATGGGCCTGAAGGGCAAAAGCCCCTCGGTCGACTGGGGCGACATGCAGTCCTACAAGGCCGACACGATCGGCCAGAACACCAAGGGCATCGAGTTCCTGTTCAAGAAGAACAAGATCGACTGGCTGAAGGGCTGGGGCACCATCCCCGAGGCCGGCAAGGTCAAGGTCGGCGACGAGGTGCACGAGGCCAAGGACATCGTCATCGCCACCGGCTCGGACGTGGCGACGCTGCCGGGGGTCGAGATCGACGAGGATGTCGTGGTCAGCTCGACCGGGGCGCTGAGCCTCAAGAAGATCCCCAAGAAGATGGTGGTGATCGGCGCGGGCGTCATCGGGCTGGAAATGGGCAGCGTGTATTCCCGCCTCGGCTCGGAAGTGACGGTGGTCGAGTATCTCGACACCATCACCCCCGGCATGGATGGCGAGGTGCAGAAGGGCTTCCAGAAGATCCTCAAGAAGCAGGGGATGGAGTTCATCCTGGGCGCCGCCGTCCAGGGGGTCGAGGTCAAGAACGGCAAGGCCAAGGTCGCCTACAAGCTGAAGAAGGACGACAGCGAGGCGACGCTGGACGCCGATACCGTGCTGGTCGCCACGGGCCGCCGCCCCTATACCGACGGGCTGGGCCTGGACAAGCTGGGCGTGTCCATGTCGAAGCGCGGACAGGTGGAAACCGACGGTCACTGGAAGACCTCGGTCGACGGCGTCTATGCCATCGGCGACTGCATCGCCGGGCCCATGCTGGCCCACAAGGCCGAGGACGAGGGCATGGCCGTGGCCGAGGTGCTGGCGGGCAAGCATGGTCACGTGAATTACGACGTGATCCCCGGCGTGATCTACACCCACCCCGAGGTCGCCAATGTCGGCAAGACCGAGGAACAGCTGAAAGAGGCCGGGACGCCCTACAAGGTCGGCAAGTTCAGCTTCATGGGCAACGGCCGCGCCAAGGCCAACTTCGCGGGCGAAGGCTTCGTCAAGATCCTCGCGCACAAGGAAACCGACCGCATCCTGGGCGCCCATATCATCGGCCCCATGGCGGGCGACCTGATCCATGAGATCTGCGTCGCGATGGAGTTCGGCGCCGCGGCCGAGGACCTGGCGCTGACCTGCCATGCCCACCCGACCTATTCCGAGGCGGTGCGCGAGGCGGCGCTGGCCTGCGGCGACGGGCCGATCCACTCCTGAGCTGACATTCCTGCGCGCCCGCCGATCCGGTGGGCGCGCACCAGCTGCCGGCGCGGCAAGCCGGGCCGCGTGACGCCGGCGACGCGTGCCGCCGGCCCCTGCCCTACCCCTCGTATTTCTTGATCTCGCCCGAGCGCAGCTTGCCCTGGTAGCGGCTGAGCTCGGCCTTCACGATGGGCATCAGGAAATACAGCGCGATGATGTTCACGATCGCCATCGAGAACAGCATGGCGTCGGAAAAGTCGATCACGGGCCCGAGGCTCGCGGCCGATCCGATGATGATGAACAGGCAGAAGATGATCTTGAAGATCAGTTCCTTCACCCGCCCCTCGCCCAGGATGTAGGTCCACGCCTTCAGCCCGTAATAGCTCCACGACAGCATGGTCGAGAACGCGAACAGCACGACCGAGATGGCCAGCAGCGGCGGGAACCACGAGAACGCCTGCGCATAGGCCGCCGAGGTCAGCGCAACGCCCGACACGTCGCCTTCGGTGGCGATGCGGCCCAGTTCGGCGTTCCAGACGTAAAGGCCGGTTTCGGGATCGGCTTGCAGAACACCGGTGATGACGATCACCAGCGCCGTCATGGTGCAGATCACGACCGTGTCGATGAACGGCTCCAGAAGCGCGACGTAGCCTTCGGTCACCGGCTCCTTGGTCTTCACGGCCGAGTGGGCGATGGCCGCCGACCCGATGCCCGCCTCGTTCGAGAACGCGGCCCGGCGGAAGCCCTGGATCAGCGCGCCGGTGAAGCCGCCCGCGACGCCGAGGCCGGTGAAGGCGCCTTCGAAGATCTGGCCGAATGCCCACAGGATCTCGTCGTAGTTGCGCAGAAGGATCACCAGCGACACGAGGACGTAGAAGATGCCCATGAAGGGCACGACCTTCTCGGTCACCTTGGCGATGGATTTCAGACCGCCCGCGATCACCGCGAAGACGACGCCGGCGATGACCACGCCGGTGATCCAGCCGGGATAATCGCCCAGCACGTTGGCCAGCTGCGCGTGGGCCTGGTTGGCCTGGAACATGTTGCCGCCGCCCAGCGCGCCCAGGATGGTGAAGAAGGCGAACAGGACCGCCATGGCCCCGCCCAACGGCAGGCCCCGTTCCTTGAAGCCCTTGGTCATGTAATACATCGGCCCGCCCGACACCGTGCCGTCCGGGTATTCGTTGCGGTACTTCACGCCCAAGGTGCATTCGGTGAACTTCGTCGCCATGCCGAACAGGCCCGCGATCACCATCCAGAAGGTGGCGCCCGGCCCGCCGATCGAAACGGCCACGGCGACCCCGGCGATGTTGCCCAGCCCGACGGTGCCCGACAGCGCCGTGGCAAGGGCCTGGAAATGGCTGACCTCGCCCGCGTCGTTGGGGTCGGAGTAGTCGCCCTTCACCAGCCGGATCGAATGGATGAAGCCCGATAGCTGGATGGCCCCGAAATAGACCGTGAAGACGACGGCGCCGACCACCAGCCACAGGGCGATCCAGCTGAAATTGGTCCCGGGCAGGTCCGCGAAAATCAGGCTGACATACCATCCGGTATAATCGGCGAAGATGGTGTTGATCGTCTCGTCGATGCCCTGCGCCGCAAGGGGCGACCCGAAAAGCGTTGCGAGAAATCCAAGGAAGTATCGCATGAATTGGCCTCCGGGCTTCATGGGACGATGACGGTGGGAACGGTGGCGATCTGCGCGATGGCCAGCGGGATCGATCCGAAGATGCGGGCGCGCGCCGCGCTCGACCCCGAGCGGCCGACGAAGATGAAGCTGGCGTTCTCCTCGGTCGCCGTCTTGACGACGAGCTCGGCCGCCGATCCGTGCTGCACGGTGCCCACCGCCTCGACGCCGGCTTCCTTCGCCTTGGCGATGGCCGGATCGAGCACGTGCGAGTGCGCGCGGTCCAGCTCCTGTGTCCGCTTCTTGTGACGCTCTTCAAGCTCTTGCTGCGTGAGGAAGCTGTAGGGCGACCATTCAAGGACGTGAACGATGACCAGCCTGGCGCCCGACCGCGACGCGCGCGAGATCGCGCAGTCCAGGACGGCCGTGTCCTCGGTGTTGTCGTCGTAGGCCACGACGAAGGTTTCCTGCGCCATACCGATGTCCTTTCGATCCGGGCGGACGCCCCCGCCGCTTTGCCCCGCACACCGACCTGCCCGAGCGCAGGTCGATCCCCCGATGGTTGATGCAAGGTTCCGTTACGTCAATGGACAAGTGAAATCAGGTGCTGATTCCTGCCGCACTCGCCCATAAATTGAACCGCTCGAGGTACTTCCGAGCGCACGCCCAGAAACGGGGCGACACGGCCAAGTGTGGCAGGTGATCGGATGCTAGTGGCCATGAAGGTGGCCCGGGCGGGATCAGGAGAACGGTAGCCATGACGGAAGAGCGCGCCGAAATCTCGACGCGCCCTCTCCGGGTCTACGGGATGAATTTGACGCCGATGGCGCAAGGCCCGTCACGGGCGGCGATCAGGCACCAGTAGGCACACGGGACTTGGTGGTCAGCCCACCACAGGCAAAGGGCGGGTTCAGTCCGGTCGGTCTCGGATGCCAGCCGCGATACGAGTCTTAAGGAATAAAAGGCAGGTGACAGGGTTGCGAGCTATCGCGGCCCGTCCGCGAGCCGCGAAACCGGATCGACTTTGGACTGTCACCGCCTGTCAGACGCCCTGCCCCCGGCAAAAACATTGCCGGAGGCGCGGCGCGCGGGGACATATCCCGTTACCACAAGGCCGATTGCGATCCGCCCAGCTTGGAGTTGCCCAGCGGACGATACTCCTCGACGAAAGCTTCGATCTCGGGCGCGTCGAACAGCGACAGGTAGGCCTCGGCCCAGGCAAGCTCGAAGCTTTTCAACTCGTCCTCGCCGGTGGTGAAGGTCTGGGGCTCGCCCGCCTTTTCCTCGACCATCCCGGGCGCATCGAAGGCCGCGGGAATGAACTCCACCGCGCGGTGGACCGCGCCGTCGCACATCTCGAAGGTGGGATAGCCGTCGTCCTGCAACAGCGCCCCGCCGACGACCAGCGGCGCCACCGCGTGGATCTGGTAGTGCAACGCGCGGGGGCCGCGCTCCATCTCCCATTTCAGCGCGCCATCCTCGTCGGCCTGGCAGGCCACCAGCGCGAAGGTCGTGTGCGCCCAGGCCTTCAGGTAGTCGTTCCCGGCGGCCTCGCCCACGGCGGCGGCGGCCAGACCCGCCCAGGCGCGCAGGTTGTTCTGGCTGGCCATGGTGGGCGCCTCGGTGTCGAACCACTGAGCCGCGTGGCGCGCACGCTCGACCAGCCAGCCCTCGATCAGTTCCGCCTGATCGGGGTCAATCTCGGCAGCGGACTTGGCCTGGAGATAGGCCAGCGCCATTGCGCCGAAGCGGGACGGCGAGGACAGGTTGGCGTTCATGCTTTCCAGGTCGCTGATCGCGTCGGCCTCGGCCCAGACGGCCAGCGCGTCGACCACGCAGGCCGCCGCCTCGGCGTCGCCGTCACGGGCAGCGTCGTTGGCCTTGCCCGTCAGCGCGACGATGAAGTCGTCGATGGGGCCCAGCGCCGCGTCGACCGCGTCGTTCGACGCCTCGTCGATATCCGAGCGGTCCTCGCTCTCGTCTGTGTAGCGGCTCCCGTAGTCGAGCGAGACGACGGGTTCGGCCACCTCGATGCAGCTCACGTCGCCCGCCTCCTGCGCCAACAGTGCTGGCGCGGGCAAGGCGGCGACAAGCGCGCCGGTCATCAGGATTCGTTTCATGGCTCGTATCCTTCCTTACTGGATCATGCGCGCGGTCGACGCGGCCGTCTCGTTGCCCGCCTCGGCGGCGGCGGTCAGCCAGCGGCGCGACTGCGCGGCGGATTGTTCGACGCCCACGCCGTAGGCATAGGCTTGCGACAGCAGGTACATCGCCTCGGCATTGCCACCGTCGGCGGACCGGCGCAGCAGGTCCGCATAGCGATCGGAGGTGTCGCCCTCGGCATCGCTGTCGCGCACGATCCGCGCCAGTTCCAATTGCGCCACCGCGTTTCCGTTCCCGGCGGCCTCGGCATAAAGCGCGCGACGGTCTATCTCGGCATTAACGATCCGGCGGACCTGCGGGTCCGAGTACTCGAGGAAATTGAGGATCACGGGGATGTCCTCGGTATCGGCGATGCGCAGCAGGCGGATCGACATCCGGGCTGTCTCGTCGGCGCTCATCTCGATCTCGCCGTCCTGGCGCAGCGACAGCAGGCGACGCAGCCCGACGGAATAGCCGCCATCGGCCGCCGCCCGGTAAAGCGCCAGGGCGCGCGCCTCGTCGGCTTCCCCGCCGCCCAGTTCGCGCATCGCGTCGCCGATGGCGACCCGTTCCCATCCGTCGCCGCCGGAAACGGCCTCGGCCACGTCGATCCATTGACCGACGGCATCGTCGGCCCCGATCCCCTGCAGCACCCGGGCATATTGCAACGCCTTGGACGTGGTGCAGTCGATCGTGCTGCGGATGCGGTTGCGGTACTCCTCGGTGCGGGAAGCGCTTTCCAGGTAGGGCAGCGCGAACAGCAATGCGTCCACGTCGCCGTTGCGCGCGATGGCGTCGGAATAGCGCTGCCAGGCGGCGTCAGGATCGGTTTCGCCGATCTCGATCAGCGTGCGGATCGCCGCGCCGTTGCCCTCGGCGGCCAAGTCGCGCGCGAGCGTGACCAGCCGCGCGCGGCGGTCGCCGTCCAGATCCTTGGTGTCCGCCAGCAGCGAAACCAGCTGCGCCCGGGCGCCCGGCTCGCCCGCGTCGATGGCGCGGCCCAGCCGGTCCTCGGCGGCACCGACATCGCCGCGGTTCAGGGCGAGCTTGGCCTCGGCCACGAACAGCGCGCCGCCCGCCTCGCGCGTCATACGGCGCATGGCGTCGCTGGCGCCGCCGGGCAGGACTTCGTGGAAATTGGCCAGGGAGCGCGACCGCATGTTGACGGCCTGCGATTGCAGTCGGGCCAGTGTCATCGGGTCGTCCTCGACCGTCAGCTCGTCCAGCCGTCCGGGATCGACCTCGACGGTCGTGTCGCCGGCGAAACTTTCCATCCGGGTCCAGTACTCGGCCTCGGACGGGACCGGCGCCACGGCCGAGCGGCAGCGGAAGATCGCTTGCAGATCCTGCATGGGCTCGGTCTGGCCGTCCACGTAGACGGCGTTGCGCAGGGTCGACACCACGTCGAGCAGGTCCTGCTCCGTCTCGGTCTCACGCAGCATCAGACCGGCCAGCCGCATCTGCGCCGCCGACAGGGACGGGTCGATTTCCACGGCCGTCCGATAAAGCTCGGCCGCCCGGTCCGCGCCCGCCCAGCGGCCGTCCTCGACCATCACCAGGTCGCCGCGCTGCACGTAGGCCCAGCCGGGCGTGTCGGGCGCGTCGATCATGCGATCGAGCGCCGCGGCCAGCCGGTCGCGCCCCTCGGGCCCGTCGGCCCGGTCGCGGGCGAGGTTCACCAGCCGGATGCGCGCCGTGGGATCGCCGAAATCGGCCGCTTCCTCGTAGAGCGCGCGGGCCTCGGCCAGGTCGCGTTCGGCCAGCGCACCGCGTTCGAGAATGGCGGCCAGCTGAAGCATGGCGTAGGGCAGATCGAACCCGGCCGCCTGGCGCAGGCTCTGCATCATCAGGTCGTTGTCCTTCTCGACCTCGATGGCCTCGCGGTGCATCTCGGCCAGGTTCCAGGCGGCGTTGTGGCCGCCGAGGTCGGCCGCGAAGCGGTACCAGTCCTCGGCCAGGTCGGGATCCGGCGCGACGGCCTCGCCATCGAGGAACACTGCCGCGATGCGGTTCACCCGGTCGCACAGGCGCGGATCGAGATCGCCCAGCAGGTCGCCCAGCGCCATGGTCACGGCCACGTCCGGTGCGATGTCCCAATCGTCCAGGTCCCGCTCGTAGGACAGCTCGACCATGCGCAGAAGCGACGCGCCGTCGCCCGCGTAAGCGGCCTGGCGCCACAGGTCGATGGCGCGGTCCTGGTCGCGCTCGACGCCCGTGCCTTCGAAAAGCAGGTCGGCCGCCGTGCGCTTGGCCGAGGTCGTTCCGCTCGGGGCAATCTCAAGCACCCTGTCCACGAGGCCGGACTCGGCCAGCTCCGCCATCCGGCCGGCGGCGACGAGCAGGTCCAGCCGGTCGAGCAGGCGGTTCGTCTCGTCGTAGCTATCGACCACCTCGAGCAGCCGGTCATTGGCCGCCTCGATGGTGTCGAACCAGCGTTCGGGGTCGTTCTGGCGCAGCAGGCGCAGGTCGCGCCGGATCAGCGCGATGTCGCGTCCGCCGACGGGTCCGCCGTCGTAGTCCTGCCAGCGTTCGGTCAGCACGTGTTGCGGCGGGCGCGGCAGACAGGTGTCGGAGCCTGCCTCGACCCGGGGCGGATCGAACGGCACCGAGACCGGGTCGGCGCGGACCGGTCCCGTCAGGGCGACAAAGCCCAGGGCGGTGGCGGAAAGGGCGCGTGTGAAGGTCATGGTGGGGTCCTCCGGGTCGAGGCGTGTCAAGGTCAGTCGGCGTAGGTGCTGTCGGCGGCGACGAGCCCGCCGTCATCGGTGACGATCACCGTGGTCGCGGTGCCGCGGCGCAGGTCGACCGGGTCGAGGCTGGCCAGCGTCTCGCCGTCCTGGCGCAGCTCGAAGGTCAGCGTCAGCGGCGCCTTCAGGCCCACCGCATCGTGGCCGTTGGGCGCGACGTCGGACAGGGCGGCCGTCTCGGCCTCGGTGGCGTAGAGATCGAAGCTCTCCATCTCGCCGAGGTTGTAGAGCAGCAGGTCCGCCTGGGCCGGGCTTTCGGTCACGCCGTCCTCGATCAGCGGCTGCGCCTCGGCCGAGGACAGCACGGTGTAGTGGGTGCTGGCGCCGACCTCGACGGTGGTCTCCTCGTCGCCGACGGAGATGGTGACTTCGCCCGGGGAGACCTCGGCATAGGGCGTGAGGCCCGCGTCGGTGGGATCGAGCACGGTGCCGTCGACCGTGACATTGTTCGCCTCGGGCGCGATCACGCGCAGGAAGGACGCGTCGGGCGAGGACGGATCGGGATAAAGCCCCTCGTCCTGCGCCATCGCGGGCAGCGCGGGCAGCAGGGCAACGGGAAGGCTGAGCAGAAGCGTTCGCTTGGTCATCATGTCTGGGGTCCTTTCACGGTACAGGTGGAGAGCGTCGCGCCATCCTCGGCCGGCTGGTCGAGCTCGACGCGCACTTGGGTGTAGTCGTCGCGCCAAAGCGGGCGCGCGTACTCGTAAAACCAGCGGGTGGGTCCGACGCGCTCGGAGCGCTGGATGGTCGCGTCGCCGGTCAGGCCGTCTTCCGTCGTGAAGCTCAGCTCGGCCCGGCGGCCATTGGCGCTGCCGGTATCCACGCCGAGATAAGTCTCGGGCGTGAACCGCTCGGCCGGCAGATCGGCGGTCAGGACGCGCGGCGCGGGGTTGGCCGTCTCGAGCGGCTCGCAGGACGCGCCCGCCGCCGCGATCAGCTCGCGCAGCGGGCGTTCGCCGAAGCCGCCCAGGTTGTTGTAGATCGGGTTTTCCCAGACCAGCACGCGCGGCGCGGTCTCGCGGAATTCTCCGGACAGCAGGAACGAAGTGATGCCGCCGAACTGGTTGCCGCCGGTGATCGAGTAGTTGGCGACCTGCGCCTGGGTCTCGACCGACAGGGAGTCCTCGAAGTTGAACGTGCCCTCGTCCGACATCGACGTGCCGACCAGCGCGATGGGCGGCCCCGCGCTGTCGGCCGCGAAGATCCCGCCGCCACCGGCGTCGCCGCCGACCTCGGTCGTCTCGAACCGTTCGGTCCGAGGCAGCGGCAGGCTTTCGCGGCAGAAACTCTGGATGTGGCGCCGCAGGGCCGAGTCCATCGCCTTGGTCCCGGTCGAGGTCATGTTGATCTCGGTCGTCGGCATGTCGTCCAGGGCCGGGGTCTCGTCGATCCGGTCGGCGATGGCGCCGGCCACGGCCCGCGCGCCGGCGGGCGTCCAGTGGAAGTCGAGCCCGATGAAGGGCGCGCGGTCCTCGGGCAGCGCCCTCATCGCGGCGACCGTGTCGATCGCGGCCACGCCGGCGGCGTCAAGCTCGGACAGGAACGCGGCGTAGCCGGTCTGCGCCAGGTCCTCGTCGTAGCCGTAATCGGCCGCCGCATCGGGCAACTTTCCAGGCATGGCGAGGCTCTTCGTCGGGACCGGCACGTAGATCAGCTGCGTCCCCCGCTCGGCGAGGACGCGGCTCAGCGTGCCCACCGTCTCGGCCGCGGCGGTCGACAGCGGGTGGTAGGTCCGCATGTTCAGGTTCAGGCGATAGAAGAACCCGTCCTGCCCTTCCAGCACGGGCAGTTCGTCGGCGGTGGCAAGCCCGCGGCAGTCGTAGGTCGAGGCGTCCTGTGCGGTGGCCAGTCCGGTGCCGGCCACGAGAAGCCCCGCGGCCAGGGGAAGCGATCGGAAGCTCATTGCGTGTCCTTTCCGGTGTCGTCGTTGCGGGCCTCGAGCTGCGCGAGCAGCGAGCGCGCGGCGGTGCGGGTGCCCAGCGTGTCGCCATCCTCGGCGGCCAGGGACAGGATCCCGCGCAGCCGATCGGGTTCGACAGCGCCCGGGTTTTGCAGGGCGTTCGACCCGATCCTGAGGGCGGCCGCGCCGTCACCGGCCTCGGCCCGTTCCAGCAGCAGCATCCGGGCCCGGTCGGGATGGCGGCCGAAGGGCTCGCCGGTCTCGTAGAACCGCGCCAGCGCCTCGCCCGCCTCGGGATAGCCCTGCACCGCCATGGTGCGCATGGCGTTCTCCAGGTGGTCGAGCCGCTTGTCCGACACGTCGAGCCCGGGGCGTTCGAGGATGCGGATCAGCGGGCCCAGCGCGTAGTCGCGCCCGGTGAACACTGCCGAGGCGTAGTAGAGCGCGGCATCGCCAACCAGGTCGTCGGCGTTGTCGAGCTCCATCAGGCGGTTGGCATAGCGGAACGCGGCCAGGCCGTCGCCCGCATCGGCGAGCGCCCGCATCTCGGGGAAACTCAGGTAGCGGTCGTTCAGCATCCGCTTGCGGTCGCGCTGGAGCTGCCATGTGGGCAGATCGTCCGTCCGGGTCACGCGGTCGTCGATGACCGCCTGCGCGGCCAGAGGACCCGCGAGTGAAACGGCGATAAGGCCCGCGAGGGCCGCGGGAAGGCGTCGATCAGCCATTGCTGGCCTCCTCGGTGTCGGTGTGTTTCGGCGCGCCCAGGTAGCGGACCGGGAATTCCCAGATCACGTGCGCGGGCGGCGCATCGGCGAAGGCCGGGTCGGAAAGAACATCGCGCATGGGCGCGATCGGGCCCCGGCCCTCTTCGGCCAGGTTCAGGATGTCGCGCCCGAGCGCGATCTTGAGCGCGGGGACGAAGCTCCAGGCCTCGTTCGCGCTGTAGCTCGTGCCGACGAGCACCGTGTCGATGGGGTCGTCGTCGGAGGCGAAGATGCCGCCTTCCGTCGCGTCGGCTTCTTCTGCCACGTAAGGGGTGACCCGCTCGGGTCCAAGCCCCACCCGGGGCGCGAAATCGTCGGTGGTGACGAACGAAACAAGGTCACCGATGAATTCTTCGGGTCGTGCCGGGACCTTGGCGAACTCCTTGTCGCCACGAGAAATTTTTTCGGAACCCGCCACGGCCTCGGCCACGTCCGCGGCGCCCGCCGGGGTCCAGTGGGTGTCGCGGGTCAGGAAGACCGGATCGCCGTCAACATCGGCCAGTGCGGGGCGGGTATCGACACTTTCGACCCCGGCCTCCTGCAGCGCGGCGCGGAAGGCGCGATACTGCTCTTCCATGGCCGCACCTGCCGCGGCATCGCCCCGGTCGCGGTAGATGTCGATCTTGGCCGGGACCGGCACGACGGTCAGCTCGCTGCCCAGCGCATCGAGCTCGGCGTCGACCTCTTCAATGATGCGGGTCGCGGTCGCGATCTCGGGCGTCGTGGCGCGCTGGAACTCCTCGTCGGAGAACAGCCAGCCATCCTCGCCCGCGGTGACGCCGTCGCGCCCCTCGCCGATCAGCGCGTAGCGCGCCGCGCCGATCAGGCCCACGGCCGTCTCGCGGTGGGGCTGCGCCTGGCCGTAGAGCCCGTCCAGCGACAGCGCCGCGCGGCCGGTGACCACGTCGCCCTCGACCTCGCCGGGCAGCCCCTCGCCGAAGATGGCGAGGTTGACGACCACGGCGTAGCCCAGGAACAGGATCGGGACGCTATAGCGAATGGTCTTCAGGATCGTCTGCATCATGTCGGTCCTTCAGAACTGGAAGTAGAGGAAGGGCGAGAAGCTCTGCTCGGCGAGCTTCAGGATCGTGAGCGTCGCCAGCGCGGTGACCGCCAGTGGCGGGACGATGGCGCTGGTCGCCGTCAGCGTGCCGTCCGGACGCGGCGCCAGCGGTCCCTCCACCGCGCGGCCGAGCCAGGGCTCGATCATCGCCACGAGGATGGCCAGGATCAGCACGGCGACGCTTTCGCCGGTGATCTCGAAGGCCGCCGCCGGTGACAGCGCGAATCCGTTCGCGCCGAACATGCCCGCGAAGACCTGCCCCGCCTCGACGACCGATGTCGCGCGGAACACGACCCAGCCAAGCAGCACGACGATCAGCGTGCGCAGCAGCGCGGCGGTCGAGCGGGACTTGGCCCAGCCCGAGAACCGCTCCCACGCCAGCCAGGCGCCGTGCCAGAAGCCCCAGATCACGAAGGTCCAGGCCGCGCCGTGCCAGAGGCCGCCGAGCACCATGATCGTCATCAGGTTGACGTAGGTGCGCACGGGGCCGAGGCGGCTGCCGCCCAGCGGGATGTAAAGGTAGTCGCGCAGCCAGACCGACAGCGAGATGTGCCAGCGGCGCCAGAACTCGGTGATCGAGCGCGAGATATAGGGCGCGTTGAAATTCTCGGTGAAGCGGAAGCCCATCATCATGCCGAGCCCGATCGCCATGTCGGAATAGCCCGAGAAATCGAAGTAGAGCTGCATCATATACGCCACGGCCCCGGCCCATGCGAGCGCCATGGACGGTTCGGGCGTCGAGAAGGCGAGGTCCGCCAGAGGGGCCACGGCATCGGCCAGCAGCACTTTCTTCGCCAGCCCGATGAAGAAGCGCATCATCCCGTCCGAGAACATCTGGACCGAGTGCGTCCGGTGGCGGAACTGGTGGGCGAGGTCCTTGTAGCGCAGGATCGGCCCGGCGATCAGCTGCGGGAAGAGCGCGATGAACGCCGCGAAGTCCAGCGGATGGACATCCTCGGGCGCGTCGCCCCGATAGGTGTCGACGAGATAGCTCACCGACTGGAACACGTAGAACGACACGCCGATGGGCAGGATGATCTGCCAGTGCACGCCGATGGCGTCCGGTGTCGTGCCGACAAGCCCGGTCAGGCTGTCGAGGAAGAAGTTGAAATACTTGAAGAAGCCCAGCACCGCGAGGCAGCCCGCCACGCCGATCCCGGTCCAGACCCTGGCGATCCGGTCGGTCGCGGCATGACGGATCATGCGGCCGGTGATCCAGGTCCAGGCCGTCGTGCCGATCAGCAGCAACAGGAAATCCACCCGCCACCACGCGTAGAAGACGTAGGACACGCCCAGCAGCGTCAGCGACTTCCAGCGGCCCGGCGTCAGGTAGTAGAGCGCCAGCGCCAGAGGCAGGAACAGGAACAGGAAAGTTTCAGAGGAAAAGACCATCAGGTGGTGCCCTCTCCGGAACAGGTGTCAAAAGCGGCCTGCGCGGCGTCGCGGCGCAGGGGTGTGGGGTCGAGCGTGCGGACGCCGTCGACGCTCAGCTCGTCGGTGTGGGCGCGCAGGAAGGCGGGCGTCATCTGGTCCAGGTCACCCGACAGCAGCCGCGGGCGCTGATCGCGGAAATCGTTGGCGTGCAGGCGAAGCTCGGCCAGGCCGGTGCCCCGCAGACCCATGCGGTTGCCCGCGAAGGTGCTGGAGGTGACGAGCACGCGGGTCTCGGGGCGTTGCCGGTCGATCATCAGGCCGGGCCCGTCATTGTCGACGAGGCGGCTGTCGCTGACGATGGCGGTGCCGGCGCCGCGCATGGCCAGGCCCGCGCCATTGTTGCCGGCGATCTCGACATTTTGCATGAGCACGCAGGTCGCGCCCTGCGCCAGTGTGGCGCCGGAGCCGTCGAAGCCGTACACGGCCACGTCCGAAAGCCGCATCGCGCGGCTGGTATCGTCCACGCGCAGGCCCTTGCCCTGCCCGCCGTCGAGGTCGATATCGACAAGACCCATCCCGGTGACCCCGGACAGGTGCAGCGCCTGTGGCCCGCCGGTGTCCCGCACCGAAAGGCCCGCCAGGGTGCCGCCGTCGACATCGCGCAGCATGAGGCCGGTGCCCCGCGCGCCGTCGATGGTGTTCTCGCTCAGGTTCACGCCGTCCAGCCCTTGCAGGACCACGCCGCGCATGTCCTTGAAATCGTTGCCGGTCATCGCTGCCGGGCTGCCGAAGCTCATCAGGCCGCGGCCGCCCAGGAAAAGCCCGGCGCTGTAGGGCCGGTCGCCATAGCCGAGACCCGTGAGGGTCGCGTTCTTCAGCGACAGGCTTTGCGGGCCGAGCGCCGCGATGAAGGGGCGGAAGCCCTCGATCTCGGGGTGGATGTCCGGCCCCGCGGCGACGGTCGCGCCGTCCACCGCGAGTTGCCCGAAGGCCAGGACATAGCTGCCCGCACCGCGCGACAGCTCAAGCCGGTCGCCCGCTTCAAGGCGCAGGGACGCGCCCTGCAGAAGCACGATGGGAAGATCGGCCGAAAAGCCGTCCTCGCTCCGGGTCAGCACGTCCGGTTGACCCTTGGCGGCCAGAAGATCGTCCAACTCGGCCAGGGTCACGTCGCCCGCGCTCAGGTAGATCGCGTCGCCGTCCCGCGCCTCGGCCAGCAGGTCGGAGTCGATTTCGACCCCGCCGCCGGTGGCGAGCTGCGTCAACGCCAGCCGCACGCCCGAGACCGAGGCGCGAACCTCGTCCTGGGCGACGGCGGGCGCGGCCAACGGCAGCGCAAGCGCCGCCGCCAGGCCGAGACGGGTGAGCCAATCAGGCGCGCGCATACCGCTTTCCTTCCCACGGCGCGTCCGCGTCGTCGTCGCCAAGGTCGATCTCGAAGATCCGCAGCGGATCGTCGCCGGTGTTCCACAGCTCGACCGAGCTGCCGGGCGCGACGTTCACGTTCTGCCCGGGGCTGCAATCGTGCACGGGTCCGCCGTTCTTCCAACGGCCCTGCCCGTCCGACACGGCCAGCAGCTTGCCGCCCGACGCGGTGCCGCGGAAGGTCGCGGATTCGCCCACGTCCAGCGTGCGGCGCGACACGGCCGGCACGGCCCTGCCGCCCTGGCCGATATCCGCCGGCGCCGACTCGGAATGGCGTGCGACCTCGCTGCGACCGTCGGCCTTCAGGCGGGTCACCGCGTCCTTCACCTTCTGGGCGTTGGCGTGGTTCGTCACGAGAAGCGCGTCGGGTGTGTCCACCACGATCACGTCGTCCATGCCGATCACGGTCACCAGCTTGTCGCCCGCGCGGATCAGCGAATTGCGGGTGTCGAAGGTCATGGCCTCGCCGCTGGAGACGTTGCCGTCGTCGGTCTTCGGGCTGATCGAATGGATGGCGGTCCACGCCCCCACGTCGTTCCAGTCCACCGAAACGGGCGCCACGGCGACGCGGTCCGAGCGTTCGAAGATCAGGCGTTCCGTCGGCTCGTTGGCGGCGTTGCGGAACGGTGCCTCCGACAGCTTCAGGCCGGTCTCGGTCACCTCGGCATCGTCCATCGCCGCGCGTACCGCGGCCAGGGTGTCGGGATCGTGCTTGGCGAACTCGTCGATCAGGACATCGGCGCGCATCATCGAGATGCCCGACGCCCAGAGCGTGTCCCCCCCGGCCACCAGGCGCTCGGCCTCTTCGAGGGCCGGCTTCTCGATGAAGCGGCTCACTTCGTACAAGCCTTCCTGCTCGTCCGTGGGCGCGCCGCAGGTGATGTACCCGAAGCCGGTCTCGGCGTGTTTCGGCACCACGCCGAACAGCACGATCCGTCCCGCCTCGGCGCCGGGGCGCATGGCAGTGACGACGGTGTTCATGTCGCCCTCGATCTTGTGGTCCGAGGGCAGCACCAGCATGGTCGCGGACGGATCGTCCTTGGCCAGCGTCAGCGCGGCGGCCAGGACGGCGGGGCCGGTGTTGCGGCCCACGGGTTCACCCACGAAGCGGGCCGGCGTGTCGATCGCGGCTAGCTGGTCGCGCACCAGGATCTCTTCCGAGGCGGCGGCGATCAGCAGCGGGTCGGCGAACCCATCGCCGCGGTGCCGCGCGACGGTCGCCTGCAGGAAGCTGGGGCCGCCCGCGCCGTCAACGGATTGAAACTGCTTGGGTTGGGCGACGCGGGACATCGGCCAAAGGCGTGTCCCCATGCCGCCCGACAATACGACGGGATGAATAATGCTGCTCATTATTGGTCTCCATTCTGGGTAATGCGATTGAAAATCGGCAGGACGGTTTCGTCCCGGAAGGCGCGCGCTTCGGTCAGCGCTTCGCCGGTGAGAGTGGTCCAGTCGACGCCGAACGCGTCGCGCGTGACACTGAGCGCCGCCACCTGGCCGGCGGTGTCGTCGGGAAGGTCGATGGAGGGCACGAGGTTCGTGCGCACCAGCCCATCGGACCCCACGGCGCCCGGCGCGCGGAAGCCTTCGGCCAGCGTCGCGCGGAATTCGGCGCCACCGGGCAGCGTCACGTCGACACCGCCGGTCTGTTGCACTTCGAACAGAAGCTCCTGCGGCAGGCGTGCCTCGATGGTCAGGGCGGCGTCCTCGGGCGACACGGCGAACAGCGGCTCGCCGGCGAGGACGGTGCTGCCCTCGGTCACCGAGATCGGCTGCGCCACGCCGTCGATCGGCATCGCGATCGACAGCGTTTCGCCGTCCACGGTGTCGAGCGCGAAGAGCACCTCACCGGCCTGGGCCTCGGCGTCGATGAAGCTGATCTGGCCGTCCGCGGTGGCGCGGATCGTCTGCCCCTCGGGCACGACGCGGCCGGGGGCGGCGATGTCGGTGGTGAAAAGGCGCGCCTGCATCAGGCTCACGGCCAGGGCGATCAGCGCGACGGTCAGCGCCAGGACCACAAGGGTCGCGGCGCCGCTGCGGACGCGCTGACCGATGGTCGGCTTGCCCGGCGCACCGCTGCCGCCGTTCTTGGGCTGGGCCAGCGCGCCCGACCGGATCAGGCGGCCCGAGCTGGTCAGGTCACCCGAGATGTAGTCGTTCAGGACCTGTCGCAGCTGGGCGGAGTGGTCGCCGGTCGGCTCGGAGAAGACCAGCACGCCGGTGTTGTCGTCGATCACGCGGACCTGCGCGGCGGGCGACAGGGCCAGCTGGAAGCCGGGGAAATCGAAGATCAGCCGCACGATGTTCTGGGTGCCGTCGATGCCCCGGTCGATCAGGCCCGTGACCTGCGCCGTGGTCATCGACAGGCCGTCGCCGGAATAGCGGCGTCCGTCGATCACCGCGGTGAACGGGATGTCGATCAGCGGGTGTTCGTTGCCGGCCGAAAGCGGCGCGGGGGACGTGTCGGGTGCATGTGTCATTGGGTGCGTCCTGTCGGTCGTTCAGAGAAGTCCGGTCGCGAGCGCCGCGCCGAGTGTGAGCCAGCCCAGCGCGAGGCCGTGCATGTAGGTGGAGGAGGCCGAGCGCAGCCGCGCGCCCAGCGGCATCCGCGCCGCCGCCTTCTTCGAGGCCTGGCGCGTCCATTTCTGCCGGTCGAGCCGGAACAGCGCCGAGCTCTTGACCGAGGCGCCGACGATCTGCCCGAAGTACAGCAGCGGCGCGTAGACGATGGGAAAGCCGCCGCCCCGGAAGGTCGAGAGCATCCAGCAGAAGACGTAGCGGGTGAACATGACCCAGGCGATGTAGGCGGGGATCACGGCGGGCGTCGCGAAGAGCGCGGTCAGCGCGATGGAGATCGGGCCGAACAGCGTGGTCCAGATCGACACGCGCTGGTCGAGGATCGACCACCATGTGAAGAACCCGATCCGCGCGGGCCCCAGCCCCAGCGCGCGGCCGTTGGTGCGCAGCATGTTGCCGAACCACCGCTTCATCAGCGCCACGGCGCTTTCGAAGAAGCCAGGCATCGGCTGGTCCTCGTACGAGACGCAGCGCACGTCCGGCAGGTAGGTCATGTGGTAGCCGCGGCTGAGCAGCCAGAACCAGGTCGACTTGTCGTCGCCGGTCAGGAAGTTGATGCGTCCCAGCCGCCAGTGGTCGATGTGGTCGGACTGCACCTGGCGGATGAAGGACGGGTCGGTGGCGAGATCCGCGCGGAAGACCGACATGCGGCCCGTCAGCGTCAGGACCCGGCCGCCGAACGCCATGGACGACATCATCATCTGGCGCTGCATGAAGCGCAGGTCGAACCAGTTGCGGAACAGCCAGTCATTCGGGATCTCGACGGATTCGTCGGTGGTCAGCGCGCCGACGCGTTCGTCGGTGAAGAATGGCGCCGCACGCTCGACGATGTCGGCGGGAACGGCGCTGTCGCCATCCACGAACAGCATGATGTCGTCACGCCGGGGCGCCTCACGCTGCAACAGCCGCAGCGACCGGGCGATGGCGTCGCGTTTCCCCGACCCGGGGATCTGGTCGATGATGAAGCGGACATCGGGCATGTCCGCGCGCCGCGCCTCGAACAGGTCGCGCAGCACCCGCAGGTCGGCCCCGTCCACCACCGACGCGACGATGGTGGCGCCACCGGGAGACCGGCGGGCGGCCTCGAAGATCGAGCCGTAGACCGCGGTCGTCACGCCGGGTTCGATCTTGAAGGTCGTGACCATGAAATAGGCGTGCGCGGGCACGGCCCGTTCGGCATAGGCCGCCTCGGCCCGCGCGCGGCGCCGGGGATAGATCCACCGGATATAGGCCGTCGCGCGCAGGAAGTTCAGGGTGGCCCATCCATACCGCCACAGGCCGATCGCGCCGAGCACCACGATGGCTTCTTCGGCGGCGGCGAAGCTGGTGTCGCGCACGGCGAGCGCCAAGGCCAGGAAGGCCGCGATATAGATGAGATGACCCAGCATGGCGGCTTACCAGCAGATGCCCTGGTAACCCGCGTCGCTGACGACGTCCGGGTCGATACGGCCCAGGTCGACCACGCGGCGGTTGCCGAGGCTGCCTTTCAGCCGCTCGGTCACCTCGGGGTACTTGTTGCCCACGACGATGACTTCGCTGTCCTCGATCAGCTGGTCGATATCGTCTTCCATCCGCTCGGACAGGTCGGGGACGACGGCGTTGCCGCGCCCCACGGCGCCCGGATCGTTGGCGAAGGCGGTGGCGACGTAGGGATCGTAGACACGCACCTCCTGGCCGCTGTCGATCAAGCGCGCGGCCAGGTCGGCCAGCGGGCTTTCACGCAGGTCGTCGGTGCCCGACTTGAAGCTCACGCCGACAAGGCCGACGGCCTTCTTCGACGCCGCGCGCACCATGGTCTCGGCCCGCTCGATCTGGGCGTCGTTGGCCTCGAGGATGGCATTCAGAAGCGGCGTGGCGATGCCCGAGGACTGGCCCACGGCCTTCAGCGCGCGCACGTCCTTGGGCAGGCACGAGCCGCCGAAAGCGAAGCCGGGCCGCAGGAAGGCCGGCGACATGGCGACCTTGGTGTCGGAGCACAGGATCGACATCACCTTCTGGCCGTCGAGCTCGTTCGCCTTGGCGATGTTGCCGATCTCGTTGGCGAAGCTGATCTTGGCCGCACGCCAGCTGTTCGACGTGTATTTCACCATCTCGGCCGTGCGGATATCGACCTTGTTCATCTCGCAGGGCAGGTCCTGGTTGATCTCGGTCAGGATCTGTTCGGTCTGCTCGTCGAGGCTGCCGAAGACGATCAGGCCGGGATCGGCGTAGTCCTCGATCGCGGTGCTTTCGCGCAGGAACTCGGGGAAATAGCCGACGCCGAAATCACGGCCGGCCCGCTTGCCCGACGCCTTTTCCAGCGTGGGGATGCAGACCTCTTCCATGGTGCCGGGCACGATGGTCGAGCGCATGATGACGGTGTGGCGGTCCCGCTTGGCGGCGATGGCACGGCCGATATCCTCGCAGACGGACACCACGAAATCGAGCCCGACCGACCCGTCCGGCGCCGACGGCGTGCCGACGCAGACGAAGGACGCGTCGGTCTTGGCGACGGCCTCGGCGGCATCGGTGGTGGCGGTCATGCGGCCGCTTTCGGCCATCTCGGCGACGAGGGCATCGAGGCCCTTCTCGACGATGGGCGCGCGGCCGGCATTCAGCCCGTCCACCTTGTCCTGGTCGAGATCGACGGCAATCACCTCGTGGCCGTCGCGGGCCAGGCACGCCGCGGACACGACGCCCACGTAGCCGATCCCGAAAACACTGATCTTTGTCATGGCTCTTCCTTCTCTGGCCGCTTCGGGCCGCATCGAAATCCGTGTCGGACGGCGGTCCCGCCCGGTTCGATTGAGAAGGTAAGGAAAGTTGCTGGGTCCCATCAGTCGGGAAAGCGCCGGACCCGTTGTGGGAATTCATGGAAGGGGTCGGGAGCTTCCGGACCCCTTTGTGGGGCATTTCGCCACGCGCCCCGTCAAATGTTAATTCAGCCAGCCTCGCGCGCTGGCCATGCGGATCAGCGCGGGTCGATCGGCCAGGCCCAGCTTGGCCATGCCGCGCGCCCGGTGGGTGTCCACGGTCTTGGGACTCAGCCCGATGCGCCCGGCGATATCGCTGTTGGAATAGCCGCGCGCCCAAAGCTTGAGGATATCCTCCTCGCGCGGGGTGAGGATCTTGCCCTCGGTCGGACCGGCCTGCGGCGCCGTCGCCGCGCGGCCCACCGACCGCTCGACGAAACTGCCGCCGGCCATCGCCACGCGGATCACCCGCATCAGCGCGCTGCCCGACACCGATTTCGACACGACCGAGCGGAAGCCGGCATCAAGGCAAACGTCGACAAGCTCGCGCGTGGGAAGCGACGCGACGGCGATCAGCGCCATGCCCGGCCGCGCCGACAGCATCTGCGGCACGAGCGTCATGAGCGTCGGTGTGAAAAGGGGATCGATCAGCAGGACGTCCCAGGACGGCGCGCGCAGGCGATCCAGATCCTCGGCGTCGATGGCCTCGCCGTCCAGCCCGTCGGCTTCGAAAGCGCGCGTGGCCAGGTCGATCACGGCCGAGGCGAAAATCGGGCTGCGATCCGCGACGCCGAGACGAACGGGGGAATTCGACACCATCGCGGGTCAGGCCGCCCAGGCGTTGTCCCGGGCGAACAGTTCGAGATCGCGCGCGCCGGTCAGCCCCAGCTTCGACATGGCGCGGTACTTGTGGGTCTCGACGGTCTTGCCGCTGATCGACAGGTCGCGCCCGATGGCGCGGCAGCTGCGCCCGCCCACGACCGCCTTCAGGACCTCGCGCTCGCGCTCGGTCAGATCCTCGTCCGCCTGGGGGCCGTCGGCGGTATGCGCCTCGCCCAGTTCGGCGAAGCAACCATCCACGTAGAGCCCGCCGGCCGAAACGCAGAGCAGCGCGTCGCCCAGCATCTCGATGTCCCCGGCCCGCGACACGATGCCGTCGTATTGCGCGCCGAGACACCGGCGCGCCACGTCTTCCGAGGTTTCGGAAACGTAGGCGACGATCGCCGCGGGACCGAACGCCTCGCGCAGGGCCTCCAGCGCAACAGCCGGGTCGCTGCCCGATTGCTCGGGGTCGAAGACGACCACGTCGAAGCCGGGACAGGCGGATTGGCCCCCCGTGACGATGGACGGCTGACCGTCGCAGCGGCCGATCACGGCCAGGTCGCCACCCTTGTTCAATTCCCGTTCGACGGCCCGGGACAGGATCGCGCTGTCATCAATGAACAGCACGCGGGGCAGATCCGGGGCGTTGGAAAAATCTGTCATGAGAGAACTCCGTTCGTGCCACGGGGAAATGAGCCCGCTTCGAACTTGTTCCTGCGAATAGGTCTGATTTCCGGCCGTCTCCTGCAAGATCACGCCAGGATTTCGTGAATTCGGCAAACCTCCGCCGATTGACGTGGCGGAGCCCCGGCACGCCGGCCGCGGCCGTCGCCGGTCCATCACTGGTCCTCAAATACCTCCGGGGGAGTCCGCGACAGCGGACGGGGGCAGCGCCCCCATCCCCGCCGCGCAACGAACGCGCGGCGGCGCGCTAGCCGCAGACCAGACCGCCATCCACGACCAGCGTCTGGCCCGTCACCGCGCGCGCCCAGGGCGAGGCGAAGAACAGCACCGCGTCGGCCAGTTCATCGGGCGTGGTGACATGGCCCAGCGGCGTCTGGCCGGCGATCAGGTCGAACACCGCGTCCGGCGTCGCCGCGCTGGCGTCGGTGGTGCGCAGAAGGCCGCCCGCGACCATGTTCACCGTCACACCCAGAGGGCCCAGGTCCTTCGACGCCGTGCGCGTGAAGGCCATCAGCGCGGCCTTGGCGGCGGTGTAGTCGTGGTAGGGGACCACCGGGTTCTGCACCAGGTTCGACCCGATGGTGACCACCCGGCCCTCGCCCGCCGCCTGGAAATGCGGCCGCATGGCCCGGATCGCGTGCAGCGCGCCCGCCACCGCCGTTTCGGTCTGCCGGGCGATCTCGGACCACTCCAGCGTCTCCAGCGTCGCGCGGGCGTCGCCGTTGAAGCTGTAGGTGGCCAGCGCGTTGTGGACCAGCGTGGTGGGCGGGCCCAGCCGCTCGGAGATCTCGGCGACCATGGCACTCACGGCGGCGGCGTCGGTCACGTCGGCCCGCACGGTGATGGCATTGTCGCCAAGCTCGGCGGCAAGCGCCTCGGCCGCGTCTGCGCTGGCGCGGTAGTTTATGGCGACCTTTGCGCCCTCGCGGGCGAAAGCCCGTGCGATGGCGGCGCCGAGGCCCCGTCCCGCCCCGGTGACGAGGACGGTCTGGCGATCGAGGGGACGTGTCATGCTGGTTGGCTCCTGCAACTGGATGAAAGGGTGCAAGGGGCCGTCCGGGCGCGGACCACCGACGGGCCGCGACGGACTGGAATCGACAGGAAGGAAAGATCCAACTGTGCCTCCTTCACGAACGGAAGGCACGGCGGACGGGGGCCATCGACCCCAAAGCATCCCCGCAACTTCCTCCGCCGGCATGATCCGGTTCAGGTTCGAAGGGTGCTTCTCAGCCCGCGCGATGCGGACGCCCCCGTTGCAGGGGGCAGGATGCCGCGCGGCCATGGGATGTCAACCGGCATGCATTGGCCGGTTCGGCGCGCTAGCCCCCGAAGCTGCGCCCGCCAAAGCCGCCGCCGGTGCGCGCGGCGCCGAAGCCGCCCCGGCTCTGGACCGCCGCGCGGCTGAGCGGCGCGGCCGCCCGGGTGTTGGGCGACGCCCCGAACGAGCTGGAGCGCAGCGTCGTGCTGCCGCGGTTGCCCGACAGGACCGTGCCGCCGCCGGGCGTGGCGAAGCTGCCCCCGGGCGTGCGGTAGAGCGGTTTCGCCCCCATGCCGCGCCCGCCCATCATGTTGCCGATCATGTATCCCGCCAGCAGCGGCAGGAAGATCGACGACCCGTCCGACCGGGTCTCGACCGCGCATTCGCCGCCGTGCTGCTCCTCGCACAGCGCCTGGGACTCGTAGCGCGGCGCGCTTTCGCGGTGCACCTCCTGCGCCTCGGCGAAGCCCGACGCGCAGTCATCGACGGTGAAGTCGTTCTGCGGCAGCTCGGCCAGCGCGCGGCATTCCTCGACCGAGGGGAAGACCGTGGCCTCGACCCGGTCCTCCTGGCAGGCGGCCAGGCCGAAGGCGGCACTGCCAAGCAGCAGGACACGCGCGGTGCGGGCGCGCTTGCGGGGGCGGGTCGGTGGCGTTTGTCTGGTCATCTCAAAGCTCGATATAATGCGGACGGAAGCGGCTTGTATCCTGGGTGATGCGCGACACATCCTCGCGCAGGCCCAGACCGTGGGCCTCGTGCCCCACCATCCAGACGCCGCAGACGGTGTGATCGTCGCCGAACCGCGGCAGCGGGGCATAGGCCTGGAGGATGCGCGGGTGGGCGTCGTAGGTCGTGTCCGACGACATCTCGTCCACCGCGCCGCGGATGCGCACCCCTGCCCCCTCGCGCGAAAAGATGGGCTTCTCGACCACCGTATCGCCCAGCGCGCTCGCATCCTCGTCGGCGAAGACGGACGGCAGCAGGTTGGGATGGCCCGGGAACATTCGCCACAGCACCGGCAGGATCCCCTTGTTCGACACCAGCGCCTTCCAGGCGGGTTCGATGATCCGCACCCGCGCCCCGGCGATGGCGTCGGCGAAATCGTCGCGCAGCATGTCTTCCCACGGGTAGAGCTTGAAGAGCGTGCCGATCACCCGGTCCTCTTCGTCGGTGAACTGGCCCGACTCGCCCAGCCCGATCTTGCGGATGTCGGTGAAATGCGCGCCCATGCCCGCCTCGCGCGCGGCCCAGCCGATGGTCTCGACGGTGGCGTAATCCTCGACCGCGTCGGCGAAGGCGGCGAAGTGGATATCGGTGTCGGGCTCGAACATCTGGGCCAGCCGCGCGGCCAGCGCCTCGTGCAGCCCGTTGAACTGGTCGGCGCCCTCGGGCAGGCGGCCGCTGGCGATCATGTCCTCGAGCCAGTGCCACTGGAAACCGCTGGTCTCGTAAAGCGTGGTGGGCGTATCGGCATTGTATTCCAGCAGCTTCGCCGGCCCGCCCGCGCCATAGGCGAAATCCATCCGACCGTAGAGCTCGGGCTGGTCCTCGGCCCAGCTGGCGGCGACGAGGTCGCGATGCGCCTCGGGAATCGCCAGCCGCTCCATCAGCTCTTCGGAGCCCACGATCTCGGCCACGGCCTCGCGGCACATGCGGTGCAGTTCCTCGGCCGGGCCTTCCAGCCGGGTCTCGATCTCGTCGAGCGTGAAGGCATAGGCCGCGCTTTCATCCCAGTAGAGCGCGCCGTCCAGGTGGTGGAACGTGAAGCCCGCGTCGCGGGCCTTGCCCTCCCAGTCGGGCCGGGCGCCCAGGTCGTGTCGCTGCATGTCGCGTGGTGATCCTTTCGCTGCGACGCCAACCATCCCAGCGCAACGGTCCGGCCGCAAGGGTCTGCGCCACGGCGGTGGCCCCTTGCCACCGGCCGCAAGGAATTATTTGCGGGCTGTGGCGTCCTGCCCTTGTGACGCGGCCCGCGTGGTCACATCTGCGCGCAACGCGGGGACGGGTGTCCGGCGAAAACGGGAGAGATTTCGGTGGATTATCTGTTGGTGGCGGGCGGGCTGCTGGGGTTGTTCCTCGGCGGCGAGGCCCTTGTGCGCGGTGCGGTGGGCATCGCCCGGAAACTGGGCCTTCCGGCCCTGCTGATCGGGCTGACGGTGGTGGGCTTCGGCACCTCGACGCCCGAACTTCTGGTGTCGGTGGACGCGGCGCTGGGTGGCGTGCCGGATATCGCCATCGGCAACGTCCTGGGCTCGAACATCGCCAATATCCTGCTCATCATCGGGGTGACCGCGCTGCTGCGGCCGATCCCCGTGCCGGCGGCGGGGCTGCGCCGCGACCTGGGCGTCATGCTGGCCGGCGCGCTGGTCCTGCTTCCGGTCTTCGCCCTGTCCCAGGTGGCGCGTCCTGCGGGCGCGTTGCTGGTGGCCGGCCTTGTCGCCTACCTGGTCTGGGCCTATCGCAGCCCCGGCCCCGCCACGCCCGAGGCCGAGGACACGCCCGCCCCGGCGGCCATGGGCGTTTCGCTCGTCTGGCTGGCGGTCGGGCTGGTCGCGCTGATGCTGGGCGCGCGGTTCCTGGTGGATGGCACCAGCAACATCGCAAGGGGGCTCGGCGTGTCCGAAGCCTTCATCGGGCTGACGGTGGTGGCGGTGGGCACGTCCCTGCCCGAGCTCGCCACGTCGATCATCGCCGCTCTGCGCCGCCAGTCCGAGATCGCCATCGGCAACGTGGTGGGGTCGAACATCTTCAACATCCTCGGCATCCTCGGGCTGACGGCGGTCATCTCGCCGATCCCGGTGGCCGAGCGGTTCCTGCGGTTCGATCTGCCGGTGGTGATCGGCGTGTCGCTGGTCTTGGCGGCGCTCCTGCTGGCGCGCCCGCGGATCGGACGGGCCTTGGGCCTGCTGCTTCTGGCGGGGTACGCGGCCTACGTCTTCGCGGCGCAGGGCTGAGCGGTCTTCACGGCCACATCCGGTCGAGTTCGTCGAAAAGACGCAGGCCGCTTTCTTCCGCGCCGGGGCCATAGCGGAACACGGTCATCCCGGCCGCCGCGCCCGCCGCCGCCCCGGTGTCGCTGTCCTCGACCACGGCGACGCGGGACGGCGCGACGCCCAGAAGATGCGCCGCGCGCAGGTAGGGCTCGGGTGCGGGCTTGCCGTCGCGCACGTCGTTGCGGGTGATCGTGGTCGCCATCGGATGGTTGAGGCCCAGCACGCGCAGGTTCGCCTCGACGAAGGGCCGCATGGAGTTCGACACGAAGCCCTGCGCGACCCCCGCCGCCGCGACCCGGCGGTAAAGATCCACGGGCGCGTCGAACACCCGCACCCGGTCCAGGTGGTCCATGTAGATCATGGCGCGCAGCGCGACCCATTCGTGCAGGTTCAGGGTCAACCCGACATGCCGGGTCATCCAGGCATGGCTCGCGTCCTCGGATTTGCCCAGCACGACCGCGTGGAAGTCTTCGGGCAGCTGCAGCCCGAGCCGCTCGGCCGCCAGGCCGAAGCTCAGATCGTGGACCGGCTCGCTGTCGGCCAGGGTGCCGTCGATATCCCACAGAACCGCGTCGAAAGGATGATCCGTCATGCCCGCTCCTCAGATGTCGCCCGTGGCCGCCAGTGGCCGCAACGCGCGGTAAAGCGCGCGGTAACGGGCCAGCCGCGCGGCCAGATCGGGGCTGTCCTGCGGGGTGAAGATATCGCCGGCCTCGGGTGACCGGGACAGGTCCGCGAATGTCATCGCGCCGGTGCCGACGGCGGCCAGCTTGGCCGCGCCCAGCGCCGGTCCCGCAGCGGCCCCTTCCGCGCGGGCCAGCGTCAGGCCGGTGGCGTCGCTGATGGTCTGGACCACGAGGTCGCCCCGCGCACCGCCACCCAGGGTCAAGAGCTGCGGCACGTCGTCCAGCGCGCCCGCGAAGCTCGCCGCGCCATCGGCGAAGGAAAACGCGATGGCCTCGATCACCGCGCGGGCGATGGCGGCGCGATCGGTCGAATCCTCCAGCCCGTAGAAAGCCGCGCGGATATGCGGGTCGGCATGGGGGCTGCGTTCGCCCGTCAGGTACGGCAGGAACAGCGGCACGCGGCCCGGGTCGGCCGTGGCGGCCAGCGCCAGCGTGTCCGGCACACCGAGACTTAACTGCCCCGCGATCCACGCCAGGGGCCGTCCGCCGTTCAGCATCGCCGCCATCTGGTACCACCGTCTCGGCACGGCATGGGCGAAGGCGTGCAGCATGGCGTCGGGATTGGGGGCATAGCTGTCGCCCGCAAGGAAGATCTGGCCCGAGGTGCCCAGCGACAGCACCGCGCGCCCCGGCTCGACCGCGCCGACGGCCACGGCGCCCACGGCGGTGTCGCCGCCACCGATGACCACCGGGCAGCCCGCAGGCAGGCCGGTATGGGCGGCGGCCTCGGGCGTGACGCGCCCCGCGACCTCGGTGCCTTCCAGCAGGCGCGGCAGCCAAGCGGGGTCGATCCCGGCGGCCGCGACGATGTCGCCCGACCAGTCGCGTGCCGCCTCGTCCAGCAAAAGCGCGCCGGCCGCGTCCGACATGTCGGTAGCGCATTGGCCGGTCAGCCGCAGCGCCACGTAATCCTTCGGCAGCAACAGGTGGGCGATGCGGGCGTAGAGCCCGGGCTCTTCCGACGCCAGCCACAGCAGCTTCGGCGCCGTGAACCCCGGCAGCGGCGGCACCCCGGCGATCTGCCCGATGGCGGGAACACGCTCGGACAGCGTCTTGCATTCGGCCACGGCGCGGCTGTCGTTCCACAGGATCGCCGGGCGCAGCGGCCGGTGCTGAGCGTCCAGCAACACCGCGCCATGCATCTGCCCCGACAGCCCGACGCCCGTCACGCCGCCCAGGTCGGTCGACAGCTTGCGCGCCGCCGCCCCGATTGCCGTCCACCAGGCCTGCGGATCCTGCTCGGACCAGCCGGGCCGGGGCGAGGCGACGGACAGGTCGGCACTGGACTGCTCGATCACCCGTCCGTCGCGCATGACGGCCAGCTTCACGGCCGAGGTGCCGATATCGATCCCCAGGTGCATGCAAACCCTCCCGCGTTGTCGCCTGACCCTAACGCGCCCGTCGCCCGACCAGAAGGCCCGGTCGCGCCGCTTGCGCCTTGCATCGCCGCGGCTCTGACGCTAGCTAGGGCACGACGCGGGCGTTGTGTAATGGTAAGACCTCAGCCTTCCAAGCTGATGATACGGGTTCGATTCCCGTCGCCCGCTCCATTCCCCTCCCTGCCCTGTTGCCGCAGTCCCGGCCCAAGCCTTGTCGGCCCGTGCCCGTCGGCCTAGAAGGGCCGGACGACGACACCACACGCACGAGGCCCGCCTTGGCAGACCCCACCGCGGAGGAGCGGGCGAAATCCAGGAAGATCGGCGCGCTGGCCGCGCTCTGGCCGTTCCTGAGCCCCTACCGGACCCTGATGATCGCCGCCGGGCTGGCGCTGGTGCTGACGGCCTGCGTGTCGCTGGCGCTGCCCATCGCCGTGCGCCGGGTGGTGGACGGGTTCGAAACCTCGGCCGAACAGCTACTCGACAGCTACTTCCTGGCCTTCCTCGCCATCGCGGGGCTCATGGCCGTGGGCACGGGCCTGCGCTATTACCTCGTCACGCGGCTGGGCGAACGGGTCGTGGCCGATATCCGCAAGGCCGTGTTCGACCGCGTCATCGGGATGAGCCCGGCCTTCTACGAGCGCATCATGACCGGCGAGGTGCTGAGCCGCATCACCACCGACACCACGCTGCTGCTGTCGGTGATCGGCTCGTCGGTCAGCGTCGCGCTGCGCAACGTGCTGATCCTGATCGGCGGGCTGGTCCTGCTGCTCTTCACCTCGGTGAAGCTCACGCTGATGGTCCTGCTGATCGTGCCGCTGGTGATCGTGCCGATCATCACGCTGGGCCGGCGGCTGCGCCGTCTCAGCCGCGAGAACCAGGACTGGATCGCGCAAAGCTCGGGCAACGCGTCCGAGGCGCTCCTGTCGGTGCAGACCGTGCAGGCCTTCACCCACGAACGGGCCTCGCAGGCGGCATTCGCGACCGTGACCGAGGAATCGTTCCGCTCGGCCAGGACGCGCATCGCGGTGCGCGCCGCCATGACGGTGATCGTCATCACGCTGGTCTTTTTCGGCATCGTCGGCGTGCTGTGGATCGGTGCGCGCGACGTCCGCGCCGACCTGATGACAGTGGGCGAGCTGGTGCAGTTCGTCATCTACGCGGTGATGGTCGCGGGCTCGGTCGCGGCCCTGTCCGAGATCTGGGGCGAGCTTCAGCGCGCCGCCGGCGCGACCGAGCGGCTGGTCGAGCTGCTGACCGCCACCGACAGCGTGACCGATCCTGAGGCCCCGCGCGCCCTGCCCGCCCCGCGCGGCGCGATCCGCTTCGACGACGTGCGCTTCGCCTACCCCGCGCGGCCCGACATCGCGGCGCTGGACGGGGTCAGCTTCACCGTGGCCCCCGGCGAGACGGTGGCGCTGGTGGGACCCTCCGGCGCCGGCAAGACCACCATCATCCAGCTGCTCCTGCGGTTCTACGACCCCGAAGCGGGAACCATCACGCTGGACGGCGTCGCGTTGTCGCAGATGGCGCGCAAGGATTTCCGCCGCCACATGGCACTGGTGCCGCAGGACCCGGTGATCTTCGCCGCCTCCGCGCGCGAGAACATCCGCTTCGGCCGCCCCGATGCATCGGATGCCGAGGTCGAATCCGCCGCCCGCGCCGCCGCCGCGCACGACTTCCTGACCCGCCTGCCCGACGGCTACGACACCTATGTGGGCGAACGCGGCGTGATGCTGTCGGGCGGCCAGAAGCAGCGCATCGCCATCGCCCGCGCGATCCTGCGCGACGCGCCCGTGCTGCTGCTGGACGAAGCGACATCGGCGCTCGACGCCGAATCCGAGGCCGCGGTGCAGCGCGCGGTCGAGGACCTGGCCAAGGGCCGCACCACGCTGGTCGTGGCCCACCGGCTGGCCACCGTGAAGAAGGCCGACCGCATCCTGGTGTTCGAGGCCGGGCGGATCGTCGCCACCGGCACCCACGATCAGCTCGTGGCCCAGGGCGGCCTTTACGCGCGGCTGGCCCGGCTGCAATTCACCGAAGGCCTCGCCGCCGAGTAGCCCGGCCCCGGCTTCATCTTTCCCGAAATACCTCCGGGGGAGTCCGCGCCAGCGGACGGGGGCAGCGCCCCCGCGCCGACTTCGCCACTTTCGCCTTGCGCCGATGTATCGCAGCGTCAGACTTGATCTGCGCCGGGAATGCACCAACAACCCTGCGCCAAGAAACGGGCACCAAAAACGGGGAGGAGACCGCCATGGGCTACGCGAATTACGACGACCGTCGCGCCATCGAGAACGCGGCGAAATGGGAAGACCGCGACCTGCCGGTCACCGCCTGGCAGATGCTGAACCGCACCGCCGACAAGTTCGGCACGCGGCCCGCCGTCACCTTTCAGCTGTTCTCGGGGGAATCCGACCCGGCCGAAACGCTCAGCTGGAACGCGCTGCGCAACCAGACGGCGCAGATGGCCAACCTGCTGCGCGAGCTGGGCGTGGGCGAGACCGACAAGGTCGCCTACCTGCTGCCCAACTGCAACGAGGCCATCGTCACCTACCTGGGCGGCATGGTCGCGGGCGTCGTGAACCCGATCAACCCGCTGCTCGACGCCGAGCAGATCGCCGCCATCCTGCGCCAGACCGACGCCAAGGTCCTGGTCACCCTGCGCGCCTTCCCCAAGACCGACGTCGCGCAGAAGGCCGCCAAGGCGGTCGAGCTGGCGCCGAACGTGAAACACGTGGTCGAGGTCGACCTGCACCGCTACCTCACCGGGTTGAAGAAGCTGATCGTGCCGCTGATCCGCCCGAAGGTCGAGGTCAAGCACAACGCTAAGGTCCACGCCTTCACCAAGGCGGTGGGCGGACAGCCCACCAAGCTGACGTTCCAGGACAGCACCACCGACCGCGTGTGCACAAACTTCCACACCGGCGGCACCACGGGCATGCCCAAGGTCGCCCAGCACAAGTACTCGGGCGTCATCTACAACGGCTGGCTGGGGCAGGAGCTGCTGTTCAACGAGCACGACAATCTGATCTGCCCGCTGCCCATGTTCCACGTCTTTGCGGCCATCGTGGTCATGGGGGCCTCGCTGGCCTCGGGCGCGCACGTGGTCTTCCCCACGCCGCAGGGCTATCGCGGCGAGGGCGTGTTCGACAATTTCTGGAAGCTCTGCCAGCGCCACGACATCACCTTCATGATCACCGTGCCCACCGCCATGTCCGCGCTGATGCAGCGCAAGGTGGATGCCGACATCACGAAGCTCAAGATCGCCTTCTGCGGCTCGGCCCCCCTGCCACTGGAGCTCTACCGCCGATTCGAGGAAGCGGCGGGCGTCACCATCTGCGAGGGCTATGGCCTGACCGAGGCGACCTGCCTGGTGTCGATCAACCCGCCCGACGGCGAGAAGAAGGTCGGCTCCATCGGCATCCCCTTCCCCTACACCGACGTGAAGATCGTCAAGAACGGCCAGGAATGCGAGATCGACAGCATCGGCGAGATCTGCGTGTCCAGCCCGGGTGTCTTCGCCGGCAAAACCTATACCGAGGAAGACAAGAACAAGGACCTGTTCTACCAGGACCGCTACCTGCGCACCGGTGACCTGGGCCGCGTCGACGGCGATGGCTACCTCTGGATCACCGGCCGCGCCAAGGACCTGATCATCCGTGGCGGCCACAATATCGACCCGGCCGAGATCGAAGAGGCGCTGGCCGGCCACGATGCCGTCGCCATGGTGGGGGCCATCGGGCAGCCCGACGCCCACGCGGGCGAATTGCCCTGCGCCTATGTCGAGCTGGTGAGCGACGCCACCGTTACCACCGACGAGCTGCTGGAATACGCCAAGGGCAAGATCCACGAACGCGCCGCCTGGCCCAAATTCGTGGGCATCCTGGACGAGCTGCCCAAGACCGCCGTGGGCAAGGTCTTCAAGCCAGACCTGCGGCGCCTGGCGATCAAGCGGGTCTACGACAAGGCCCTGGACGATGCGGGCCTGAACGCGCGGGTCGACAGCGTGGTCGAGGACAAGAAGCGCGGCCTCGTCGCCCGGATCCAGTCGGACGCCGGCACAGACCGCGACGCGGTGGCACGCGTCATGGGCGACTATCCCGGACACTGGGACTGGGCCGACGCCTGAGCCACCGGCTCGTAAGCTAAGACGACGTGATCGCCCGCCCCGCGCGGGCGATCTTCATTTTGCCAAGGGCTCACTCGACAAGGCAGACCCGCCCCACCTTCATCTTTCCCCAAATACCTCCGGGGGAGGCCCGGCACGGGCCGGGGGCGGAGCCCCCTTGAAAACGGCCTCAGCCCGCGCGCCCGCCCGAGAGGATCACCGCGGCGCCGGCGATGCACAGGGCGGCCCCGGCAAGATCCCAGGCACCGGGGCGCTGGCCTTCTACGGCCCAGAGCCAGCCCAGCGAGGCCGCGATGTACACGCCGCCATAGGCCGCGAAGGCGCGACCGGCGAAGCCCGCCGGGGAAAGGGCCAACAGCAACGCGAAGGCCGCGAGCGCCCCGAGGCCGGGGATGAGCCAAAGCGCGCTCGCCCCGCCCCGCCACCAGGACCAGACGGCGAAGCATCCGGCGATCTCGGCCAGCGCGGCGGCGAGGTGGACGAGCGCCGTCATTCGGCCGGTTCGGTCGCGGCCTCCACCCCCATCGGCGCGTGGTAGGGGCAGGCGACCAGGTGATCCTGGTCCAGCCGTTCCACCGGGGGTAGCCCCTCGGCGCAGTCGGGCCGGGCCTTGGGGCAGCGGGTGCGGAACACGCAGCCCGACGGCGGGTCCAGCGGCGACGGAAGCTCGCCCGAAAGCGGCGCACGGCCGGCCCGTGCGGCTTCGCGTGCGGGGTCGGGCACCGGGACCGACGCGATCAGCGCCTGTGTATAAGGGTGGCGCGGCGCGCGGACGATGGTGCGGGCCTCGGCCTCTTCCATCTTGCGGCCCAGGTACATGACCAGCGTGCGGTCGGACACGTGCTTCACCACCGACAGGTCATGGGCGATGAACAGCATCGCCAACCCCAGGTCGCGGCTCAGCTCTTTCAGCAGGTTCACCACCTGCGCCTGTACCGACACGTCCAGCGCCGACACCGGCTCGTCGCAGATCAGGAGTTTCGGTTCCAGCACCAGCGCGCGGGCGATCCCGATGCGCTGGCACTGGCCGCCCGAGAACTCGTGCGGATAGCGGTTCTGTAGGTTCGGCAGCAGGCCCACCCGCTCCATCATCTCGCCCACCTTGGCACGGCGATCCGCGGACGACATGTCGCGGCGATGGGTGACCAGCGGCTCGGCGATGATCTGGCCCACGGTCATGCGCGGGTCCAGCGCGGCCAGCGGGTCCTGGAACACCATCTGCACGTCGCGGCGGTGGGCGCGACGCGCGCGCGGCGACAGCTGCGCCAGGTCCTGCCCCTGCCACAGGATCTGCCCCGAGGCGGCGGGCACGGTGCCGATGATCGCGCGCGCGAGGGTCGACTTGCCCGAGCCGGATTCGCCGACGATGCCCAGCGTCTCACCGGGTTCCACGTCGAACCCCATGTCGCTGACGGCCCTGAGCATCCGCGGCCTGGTCCAGGGCCAGGCCCCGCGCGGCATCACCGGGAAAGTCACGTTCAGGTCACGGACGGACAGAAGGCTGCTCATGCCGCATCCCTTTCGATCACGGTTTCGGGCGCCGCATGGCAGGCCCGGTGAAGCGCGCCGTGGGGCGCGAGCGGCGGCATCGCCCGGCGGCAGGCATCCTGGGCGAAGGCGCAACGCGGCACGAAGGGGCATCCGGGCCCGAGCGCGGCCATGTCGGGCGGCTCGCCCGGGATGGTGGTCAGCACCTCCTGGTCGATGTCCAGCCGCGGCACGGCGCGCATGAGCCCGCGGGTGTAGGGATGCGTCGGTTGGGCGAACAGCGCGTCTGTCGGCCCGGTCTCCATCACCCGGCCGCCATACATCACCAGCGTGCGTTCGCAGCTGCCCGCCACCACGCCCAGATCATGGGTGATCAGGATCATGGCCGTCCCGAACTCGGCCCGGATCTCGGCCAGAAGCGCCATGATCTGCGCCTGCACGGTCACGTCCAGCGCGGTGGTCGGCTCGTCCGCGATCAGCAGCTTCGGGCGGCACAGAAGCGCCATGGCGATCATGATCCGCTGCCGCATCCCGCCCGAGAACTCGTGCGGGTACTGCTCCAGCCGCGCGCGCGCGTCGGGGATGCGCACGGCATCCAGCATTCGTGCCGCCTCGTCCCGGGCCTTGCGCCGCGACTGGCCCTTGTGGACCTGCAGCACCTCGGCCATCTGCGTGCCGACCTTCAGGTAGGGGTTCAGCGACGTCATGGGATCCTGGAAGATCATCGTCATGGCGTCGCCGCGCACGCGGTTCAGCTGCCTGGCGGGCAGGCCCAGCAGCTCGGTCCCGTCGAAGCGGACCGACCCGGTGGCCCGGCCGTTCTTGGCCAGCAGGCCCATGGTGGCGAAGGCCGATTGCGACTTGCCGGACCCGGACTCGCCCACGATGGCCAGGGTTTCGCCCGCGTCCAGCGACAGCGACAACCCGTTCACCGCGTTGACGGTCCCGTCGGGCGTGTCGAAGGCCACGGCCAGGTCTGTGACATCCAGCAGGGCCATCAGCGATCCTTAGGGTCCAGCGCATCGCGCAGACCGTCGCCGAGGAAGAACAGGGCGAACAGCGTCACCACGAAGAAGAACAGCGGAAAGCCCAGCATCCACGGCGTGCCGTTGCGCATGTTGGCGGCCCCCTGGTTGATCAGCGCCCCCCACGAGGTCGACGGCTCCTGCACGCCGAGCCCGAGGAAGCTGATGAAGGACTCGAAGATGATCATCTGCGGCACCAGCAGCGTGGCGTAGACGATGATGACGCCCAGCAGGTTGGGCACGATATGGCGGCGGATGATCGTGCTGCCCGGCACGCCGATCGCCCGCGCCGCCTCGACATAGTCGGCGTTCTTGATCGAAAGGGTCTGGCCCCGCGCGATCCGGGCCATGTCCAGCCACGAGATCAGCCCGATCCCCACGAACAGCATCACGATCGAGCGCGAGAAAATCACCAGCAGCAGGATCAGCACGAACATGTAGGGGATGGACATCATCAGGTCGACGAAGCGCATCATCACGTTGTCGGTACGCCCGCCCACGTAGCCCGCGACGGCGCCGTAGGCCGTGCCCACCAGCACCGCGATCAGGGCCCCGACGATGCCCACCGCAAGGCTGATCCGCGTGCCCTGCACCGTGCGCTGGAACAGGTCGCGCCCGGTCTCGTCCACGCCGAAGTAGTGGCCGTTCGACAGGGACGGCCCGCCGATCTCGGGGATCATGCCCAGCATCTCCCAGTCGATCTCCTCGTTGGACCACTGGTTCAGGTATTGCCCGAACGCCGCGAACAGCAGGACGAGCACCAGGACCACAGCCGACGCCATGGCGGCGCGATTGCGCAGGAACCGCCGCCGTGCATCGGCCCAGAGCGATCGCGCCTTGCCCTGCGGCAGCCCGGCGGTGTCGATGGTCGCATCAGCCATGTCAGTACCGGATCTTGGGGTCGATCCAGGCATACGCCACGTCGACCAGCAGGTTGAAGAAGATGGTCAGCGCCCCGAACAGGATGGTGATGCCCAGGATGACCGAGTAGTCGCGCGCCAGCGCGGCGTTCACGAAGAACTGCCCGATCCCGCCCGTCGAGAAGAAGACGTCAATCACCACCGACCCCGTGATCATACCGACGAAGGCCGGGCCGAGGTAGCTGACGACCGGCAGCAGCGCGGGCTTAAGCGCGTGGCGCAGGATCACCCGGTGCGCGGGCAGCCCCTTGGCCCGCGCGGTGCGCACGAAGCCCGCGTTCAGCACGTCGAGCATCGACGACCGCGTGATCCGCGCGATGGACGCCATGTACGAGGTCGAAAGCGCGATGACCGGCAGGATCACGTATTCCACCTGCCCCCCGCGCCAGCCGCCACCGGGCAGCCACCCCAGCCACAGGGTGAAGATCAGCACGAGGATCGGCGCCATGACGAAGTTCGGCAGCACCTGCGCGCCCACGGTCACGCCGACCGCCGCGTAGTCGAGCGCCGAGTTGTGCTTGATCGCCGCGACGGCGCCCAGCGTCACGCCCACCACCACGGCGACCACGAAGGACCAGAACCCGTAGGTCAGCGTGACCGGAAAGCCCTGCGCGATGATGTCGTTCACGCTGCGGTCGGGGAAGGTGAAGGATGGCCCGAAATCGAACTGGGTGACCACGCCCCAGACATAAGTCGCCATCCGTTCCCAAAGCGGACGGTCGAGACCGTATTCCCGTTCGAGGTTGGCCATCACCGCCTCGGGGATGCCTCTCTCGGTCGCGAAGGGCGAGCCGGGCGCGAATTCCATCAGCAGGAACGACAGCACGATCAGCGCAAGAAGGGTGGGAACCGCCACCAGAAGGCGGCGCAGGATAAAGCTTGTCACGGGGGCTGTGCCTTGTCGGTCAGATGGCGCGGGCGGGGGCCGCCCGCGCCGGTGTCAGGGAAGGATCAGTCTTCCGCCACGCGGTAGAAGTCCTTCACGTACCAGTTGTTTTCCACGTTGTTCATGGGGAAGCCCTTTAGCGTCGGGTCCAGCAGGAACGAGTTGGCGTAGTGGTAGATCGGGATGATCGGCATTTCCTGCGCCAGAACCTGCTCGGCGGCGGTATAGGCTTCCTGCGGGTTCTCGGCCGTGGTCGCGGACGCGATCAGGTTGTCGTATTCCTCGTTCGAGAACTTGCCCGAGTTCTGGGGCACGCCCGTGGTCAGCAGGTCGAGGAAGGTCGATGCCTCGTTGTAGTCGCCGCACCAGGCCGCGCGGGCCACGTCGAAGCCACCGGCCCGCCGGGTTTCCAGGTAGGTCGACCATTCCTGGTTCTCGAGCGTCGTCTCGACCCCCAGCTTCTGGCTCCACATCTGGCTGATGACCGTGGCGATCTGGCGGTGCGACTCGTCGGTGTTGTAGAGCAGGTCGAGATTCACGTCGGTGAATCCCGCCTCGTCCCACAGGCGCTTGGCCTCTTCATCACGCTCGGCCTGGGTCCAGCCGGCATACTCGATCTCGGGGGCCGAGAAGCCCGAGGTCGCGTCGGGCGTGAACGAGAAGGCCGGCGTCTGGCCACCCTGCAGGATGCGGTCGGTGATGATCTCGCGATCGATGGCCAGGCCCAGCGCGCGACGCACGCGGGCGTCCTTCAGGGCCTCGGGGCCGCCCTCACCCTGGTTCAGCGTGTAATAATACGAACACAGCCGCGGCGTGGAGTGCGCGGCATCGGGGTATTCTTCCTGCAGGCGCGGGAAGGTGCCGGCCGGCACGGGCTCCAGCAGGTCGAACTCGTCCGCTTCCCACCGGGTCAAAGCCTGGCTGGTGTCGTTGATGACGTAGGAGGTCACTTCCTCGATCACGGTGTTCTCGGCGTCCCAGTACTCGGGGTTCTTGGTGGCCGACCAGAACTCGTTCAGGCTGACCTCGCTCAGGGTGTAGGCGCCGTTCGAGACGATGTTCTCGGGGTCGAGCCAGTTGTCGCCGTGCTCCTCGATGGTGGCCTGCGGCGTGGGGAACAGCGTCGTGTGGGTCGTCATCAGCGGGAAATACGGCTTGGGACCGGTCAGCGTGACGCGCAGGGTGGTGGCATCCACCGCCTCGACGCCCAGCGCGTCGGGCTCCATCTCGCCGGCGATGATCTCGGCCGCGTTGACGATGCCCGACAGTTCGACGAACCAGGCATAGCTGGACGCGGTGGCCGGGTCCGCAGCGCGGCGCCAGGCGTAGACGAAATCGCCGGCCGTCACCGGCTCGCCGTTGGACCAGCGGGCGTTGTCGCGCAGGGTAAAGGTGTAGACGGTGTTGTCGTCGTTCACCTCGAAGCCGGTGGCGACGCCAGGCACGAGGTCACCGTTCTCGTCCTGGTTCATCAGCCCTTCGAACAGCTGGCGCGCGGCGTGGCTGCCCGGCACGCCTTCGATCAGCTGCGGGTCGATCGAGGCGAACTGGTCGAGCTCGCGATAGGAAAAGGTCTGGTTGTCGGCCAGCGTCACGCCGTCGGGCACGTCGGCGGCCTGGACCGCACCGGCGGCGAGCATGGCGGTGGCGCTCGCCATGGAAAGGAATGTGGATCTGTTCATGATTTGGATCTCCCTGCGTGGTTCCGGGCCGATATAGCGGCACCGTTCCATTTCGATGGCGGGTAGAAAGCCAGTTACGGCCGATGCACGCAACCGCCACCGGCAGCATCCCGCCCGCTTGACGCCCATTCAACCCGGGGTTGCAGAAACCGGGCTTTGCCATCCGCTTTGCAGAAGATGGCGCAACCCGCGCGGCAGTCGATAATATTCGGTCCGAAAAGCTGCGCGGTCCGGCGCATCCATTGCGTTTGATCCGGTCCGCTGCGAACACCGTCTTTCTGTCGTTTTCTTGAAGAAAATGGGTCGCGCCGTTCCCAGAATGCACAACACGCGGGCAGCTACCAACGCGGGCGCCGCACTCCGACGGGGTGGGTCCGACTCAGACCGGCAGCTCGGTCGTGCTCTTCAGTTCTTCCATCGACAGCAACGCGGTGACGTTGTGGATCTTCACCTGCGCGATCAGCGCCTGGTAGAAACTGTCATAGGCCCGCGCGTTGGCCACGCGCACCTTTAGAATGTAGTCGATGTCGCCCGCCAGCCGGTGCGCCTCGAGCACCTCGGGACGGGCGCGCAGGGTTTCGAGAAAGCGATTCTGCCACTCGGCGTCGTGCTCCGACGTACGGATCAGCACGAAGAAGCAGGCTTCCAGTCCCAGCTTCTCGGGGTCCAGCAGCACGGTCTGCTGGCCGATGACCCCGGCCTCGCGCAGCTTGCGCATCCGGTTCCAGACGGGCGTCTTTGACGAGCCCACCGTCTTGGCGATGTCGTCCAGGGACTGCCCGGCGTCGCGCTGCACCGCGCGCAGGATTTTCCGGTCCAGCGCATCCAGTTGAACGTTCATTCCAAACCTACCTTCCCAAGCGAAACACCGTTCCGCGGACGGCGCCATGCGGAACAAACGTTCCTTAACTCGGCCGGGACCCTGCCGGGAAGGGGGAAAAGGTTCTATCTGTCAGGGCAAGCAACCAAACGGATTCCGCGATGAAGCACTTTCCGATCTTCCTGGCCGTCGAGGGCCGCCGTATCGTCCTGGCGGGCGGCGGCGACGCCGCGCTGGCCAAGCTGCGGCTGCTGATGAAGACCGAGGCGCGGATCACGGTGCTGGCCGAGGACCCGGCCCCCGAGATCGAGACCTGGGCCGCGCAGGGCAAGCTGGTCCTGCACCGGCGCGCCATGGCGCCCGGCGACGCGATCTGCGCCAAGCTCTTCTACGCGGCCTCCGAAGATGCGGACGAGGATGCGCGCACCGCCGCCATTGCCCACGCAGAGGGCGCGCTGGTCAACATCGTCGACAACCTGCACGACAGTGCCTTCATCACGCCCGCGATCGTCGACCGCGACCCGGTCACCGTGGCCATCGGCACCGAGGGTGCGGCGCCGGTGCTGGCCCGCCAGATCAAGCGCGACCTGGAAGAACGCCTGCCCGCCGCCCTGGGCACGCTGGCGCGCATCGGCAAGGAATTCCGCAAGATGGCCGACCGCCTGCCCTTCGGCCGGCCGCGCCGCGATTTCTGGTCCGACTACTACAACCGCACCGGCCCCCGCGACATCGCGGGCGGCGAGGACGCCGTGCGCGCCGGGCTGGACGACCTTCTGGGTCATCATCTGGGGGTCCAGGCCCGCGACGGCCACGTGCACTTCGTTGGCGCAGGCCCCGGCGATCCGGACCTTCTGACGATGAAGGCCCGCCGCGCCCTGCACGAGGCCGACGTGGTGATCCACGACCGGCTGGTCACGCCCGAGATCCTTGAACTTGCGCGCCGCGAGGCGATGATCCTCGACGTGGGCAAGACCGGCTTCGGCCCGTCCACCAGCCAGGACGACATCAACGACCTGATCGTGCGTCACGGCCTGCAAGGTGCGCAGGTCGTCCGCCTGAAGTCGGGCGATCCCACCGTCTTCGGCCGGCTGGACGAGGAGCTCGAGGCCGTCGAGGCCGCCGGTATCGCCCATACCATCGTGCCGGGCATCACCGCAGCCTCGGCCGCCGTCGCGGGCCTTGGTCAAAGCCTGACCCGGCGCGGCCGCAACGCCGAGGTGCGGTTCCTGACCGGCCACGACATGAAGGGCTTCGCCGATCACGATTGGGCCGCGCTGGCCCGCCCCGGCGCGATCGCGGCGATCTACATGGGCAAGCGCGCCGCGCGGTTCATGCAGGGCCGGCTGATGATGCACGGGGCCGACCCGGCCACGCCGGTCACCGTCGTCGAGAACGCCGGGCGTCCGACCATGCGCGTGCTGCCCAGCACGCTGTCGCAGCTCGAGCCGGACCTGTCCGAGGCCGGGCTGACGGGGCCCGCCGTGGTGATGCTGGGCCTCGCGCCGCGCGCCGCCGTCACGGCCCTGTCGCAGACCGACGTCACACTGTCCGCACCCGATGCAACCGCGAAGGAGGCCATGCTATGAGCCGCCGTTTCACCCCCAAGGTCGTCACCGCCAATCACCTGATGGAGGGCGACGCCATCTGGCTGTGCGAGGACGACAGCTGGACCCGCGACATGTCCCGCGCCGAGATCCTCGAGGACGTGGCCCATGCCGACCTGCGGCTGCTGCACGCGCAGGCGCAGCCGCATATCGCGGTGGGCGCATACCTCGCCGATGCCGAGCCGACGCCGAAAGGTCCGCAGCCGACCCATTTCCGCGAGGCATTCCGCACGCGCGGTCCCTCGAACTATGACCATGGCAAGCAGGCCGAGGCGGATCTCTGATCCCGCGTGCTTGACCTTTTCGAACATCCTGCCCGCCACCGGGCATGACAGGAGCCGATGATGTATCACTATTCCGATTTCGACGCCGCCTTCGTCCGCGAACGCGTGGCGCAGTTCCGCGGCCAGGTCGAACGCCGCATCGACGGGTCGCTGACCGAGGATGAATTCAAGCCGCTGCGCCTGATGAACGGGCTGTACCTGCAATTGCACGCCTACATGCTGCGGGTGGCGATCCCCTATGGCACGCTGAACGGCCGCCAGATGCGGCAGCTGGCGATGATCGCAAAACGCTGGGACAAGGGCTATGGCCACTTCACCACGCGCCAGAACATCCAGTTCAACTGGCCCAAGCTGGCCGACGTGCCCGACATGCTGGACGCGCTGGCGGACGTGGAGATGCACGCCATCCAGACCAGCGGCAATACCATCCGCAACGTGACCGCCGACCATTTCGCCGGGGCCGCGGGCGACGAGATCGCCGATCCGCGCCCCTATGCCGAGCTGCTGCGGCAGTGGTCCACCGACCACCCCGAGTTCCAGTTCCTGCCGCGCAAGTTCAAGGTCGCCGTCACCGGGGCCGAGGCCGACCGCGCCGTGATCCGCGCCCACGACATCGGCCTGCAGATCGTCGAGCGTGACGGCGCGCGCGGCTTCCGCGTCTTCGTGGGTGGCGGTCTTGGCCGCACGCCGATGATCGGCAAGGTCCTGCGCGACTTCCTGCCCGAGGAAGACCTGCTGCCCTACTCCGAGGCCATCGTGTCGGTCTGGAACCTGCTGGGCCGCCGCGACAACAAGTACAAGGCCCGGATCAAGATCACCGTGCACGAGCACGGGGTCGAGGAGATCTCGCGCCTGGTCGAGGAGCGCTTCGCCCAGATCCGCCCGAACTTCTCGGGCGTTGATCAGCAGATGCTGGCCGCGATCCGCAAGCAGTTCTCGCTGCCCGACCTGGACGACCGCCCGATGGACGGCTTCACGGCCGCCTACGACTCGGATCCGGTGTTCCGCTCGTGGGTGGACACCAACGTGACCGCGCATCGCCGCGACGACCACGCCATCGTGTCGATCTCGCTCAAGGCCCATGGCGCCACGCCCGGCGACGCGACGTCCGAACAGATGGAAGTCATGGCCGCGCTGGCCGAGGGCTTCGGCCACGACGAGCTTCGCATCAGCCACGAGCAGAACGTGATCCTGCCCCACGTGGCGCGTGCCGACCTGCCCACGATCCACGCCACGCTGAGGGAAGCGGGCCTGGCCACCGCCAATATCGGCCTCGCGTCCGACATCATCGCCTGCCCCGGCATGGATTACTGCGCCCTGGCCACCGCCCGGTCGATCCCCGTCGCCCAGGACATCGCCACGCGCCTGGACGCGCTGAAGGTCGAGCGCGACGTGGGCCCGCTGAAGATCAAGATCTCGGGCTGCATCAACGCCTGCGGCCACCACCACGTGGGCCATATCGGCATCCTGGGGCTCGATCGGGCGGGGGTCGAGAACTACCAGATCACGCTGGGCGGCGACGGGACCGAGGACGCGGCCATCGGCACGCGCACCGGCCCCGGCTTCGCCTACGACCAGATCGTTCCGGCGGTCGAGCGCCTGATCGACTGCTATCTCGACCTGCGTGAGGACCCGTCCGAGACCTTCATCCAGGCCTATCGCCGCGTGGGCATGGGCCCGTTCAAATCCGCGCTGTATCCCGAGAAGGAGGCCGCACGTGCCGCTTGAATCTCCCCTCGCCCCCGCGGCCGAACGGGCCGCCGAGCTGAACGCGCGCTACGCGCATCACGGCGCCGTGGCGGTTCTGCGCCACGCGCTCACCGATCCGCAGGTCGGGACCAGCGCCCTGGTCTCGAGCTTCGGCGCCGAGTCGGTTGTGCTTCTGCACATGCTCAGCCGCATCGACCGCAGCGTACCGGTGATCTTCCTCGACACCGAGATGCTGTTCCCCGAGACGCTGGACTACCAGCGCGACGTGGCCGCGCGGCTGGAGCTGACCGATGTCCGCCGAGTGCGGCCCGACCGGGCGCAGGTGCTGACCCGCGACAGTGACGGCGTGCTGCACCGCTCGGACCCCGACGCCTGCTGCACCCTGCGCAAGACCGAGCCGCTGGAACGCGCGCTGAAGGGCTTCGACGCCTGGATCACCGGGCGCAAGCGGTTCCAGGGCGGCGCGCGCACCGCGATGGAGTTCTTCGAGGCGGATGCCGACGGGCGGATCAAGGTCAACCCGCTGGCCCACTGGGACAAGGCGGACGTGCAGGACTACATGCTGAACAACCGCCTGCCGCGCCACCCGCTGACGCGCGACGGCTTCGCCTCGATCGGCTGCGCCCCCTGCACCTCGCGGGTGAAGCCCGGCGAGGACGAGCGCGCGGGCCGCTGGCGCGGCCTCGACAAGGTCGAGTGCGGCATCCACTTCGAGAACGGCCGCGCCGTGCGGGGCTGAACCGCCGCGAGTCCAGGTATTTTTGGAAAGATGAAGACGGACGTCTTCGCGAGAGGATGAAACGATGAGCGTGATCGTGACAGACGCGGGCTTTGGCCCGGACACATGGACGGGCGACGCGGCGCTGGACCTGCCGTCGGACACCCCGCCCGCCGAGCTCGAGGCCGCGTTGGGTGCCGAACTGGTCCGCGTGGACTTCCCCAGCTTCTCGGACGGGCGTGGCTTCACCCTGGCCGCGATGCTGCGGCGCATGGGCTATGCCGGGCGCCTGCGCGCGCGGGGCCACGTCATCGCCGACCAGTACGCCATGGCGCGCCGGTCGGGCTTCGACGAGGTCGAGATCGACGAGGCGCTGGCCGCGCGCCAGCCCGAGGACCAGTGGCTGGCCCGCGCCGACTGGCGTGCCCACGACTACCAGTCGCGCCTGCGCGGCTGAGCGCCGCCTTTCCCCCACCCGAAATTCCCGATAACGAGAGGCCGGACCGACCACCGCGGTCCGGAAACCAGCGATGAATGACATGACGCCCAGCCCCGCCCGCACCGACGCGGCCAGCGCCACCCGCGCCCTGCCCGACGCGCAGACCGTGACCGACGTGACCCATTGGACCGACCGGCTGTTCTCCTTCAAGGTCACGCGCCCCGCGTCCCTGCGCTTCCGCTCGGGCGAGTTCGTGATGATCGGGCTCTTGAAGGATGACGGCAAGCCGCTGCTGCGGGCCTATTCCATCGCCTCGCCCGCCTGGGACGACGAACTGGAATTCTACTCGATCAAGGTTCAGGACGGACCGCTGACCAGCCGGTTGCAGCATATCAAGCCGGGCGAGCAGATCATCCTGCGCCCCAAGCCCGTGGGCACGCTCGTCCATGACGCGCTGTTGCCGGGCAAGCGGCTGTGGTTCTTCTCCACCGGCACCGGGATCGCGCCCTTCGCCAGCCTCATCCGCGAGCCGCAGACCTACAGCGACTACGACGAGGTGATCCTGACCCATACCTGCCGCGACGTGGCCGAGCTGGAATACGGCCGCCGCCTGGTCGAGCAGGTCAAGTCGGACGAGATGCTGGCCGAACTGACCGAGGGCGGCACCTCGAAGCTGCGCTATTACCCCACGACCACCCGGGAAGAGAGCCCGAAGATGGGGCGGATCACCGACCTGATCGACAACGGTGCGCTGTTCGACGACCTGGGCCTGCCGCACGGCCTGAGCCCCGAGACCGACCGCGCCATGGTCTGCGGGTCGATCGGGCTGAACACCGACCTGAAGGCCATCTTCGAGCGCTATGGCCTGCGCGAGGGCGCCAACAGCGCGCCCGCGGAGTTCGTGGTGGAGAAGGCCTTCGTCGGCTGACACGACCGGCCCGCGCCGGATCACGGAACGAAAAAGGCCGCTGCGCAATGCAGCGGCCTTTTGTCTTTCGCGGCGGTTCGGCCCCGTCACTCGGTCGTGGCGTCGGTCCCGTCGTCCAGAGCGGGAAGCTCCAGCGCCTCGCGAACACGCTCGAGCACCTCGCGCAGCGTGTCGGGCGAGCCTTCCGCGGCGCGCAGCGCCTCGGTCAGCGTACGCTGCTGCAAGGCCCCAAGGTCGGAGTTCTCGATACCGGCCAGCGCGCGGTCGAGATCGAACTCGTCCACGGTGAGGATGGTGTCGAGCGTGGTCTCGCCCTCGGCCGTGGCGCCGACCACGCCTTCGTCGGTCGCGGCTTCGACGGTCTCGTCCTGCGCGGCGGTGGTCGGCGACTCGCCGTTCTCGATGGCCTCGACGGCGGCCGAGGTGGCCTCCTGCGACGCGTCTCCGATATCGCTCGTTTCTTCCTCGACCTCGGCGGCGACACCGTCCACCGCGGTGTCGACGTCGGGTGCGGCGTCTTCGGCAGCCTCTTCGGTGGCCTGGGCGGCCTCGGCCGTTTCGGTCGCGACGTCCCCGGCGGCGTCCGTGGTTTCCTCGACGGCCTCCTCGACGACCTCTTCGGTTGCCTGCGCCGCCTCGGCGGTCTCGGCCGCGGCTTCATCGGCGGCCTCCCCGGTCGCCTCGGCGGCGGCTTCGGCGCCGGACTCGACCGCTCCGCCGGTCGCCTCGCCCGCGTCGGCCGCCGCGTTCGCGTCGTCCTCGACGGTCTCCTCGGTGGCCTCGGCGGCGTCTTCCGCCATGTCGCCTGCGGCGTCTGCGGACTGGGCGGCCTCGATCGCCGCGTCCTCGGCCGTCGCCTCGGCGACCTCGCCCGCCGCCTCGGCGCCTTCCATCACCTCGTCGACCTCGTTCGCGACCTCGTCCGCCGCGGTATCGGCGGTCTGTTCGGTCAGGTTCAGGGCGTCGTCCACGGCGTCGGAGGCCGCGGTCATGGCGCCATCGACCGCCGCCGCGGCGTCGTCTGCCGCCTGGTCCAGCTGCTCGGCCAGCGCGTCCGTGGCATCCTCGGCCTCTTCGGCGGCCGCGTCCGCGGCGGCATCGGCGGCATCCGCGGTCTCGGCGCCGGCCTCTTCCACCGCCTCGGCGGCCTGCTCGGTCTCGGTCTCGACCGTCGTGCTGGTGTCGTCCTCTTCCTGGCAGGCGGCGACAAGCATGCCGGCGGCCAGGAGCGCGATGAGGGATGTGGTGCGCATCATCGTGGCAACCTCCATTCGTCTTGTATGTTCAGTTGTCGCTTAGATAGCGCCCCCAGAGGTGTTGAAAAGCGCCCGGACGTTGCGGGATCGGCGCGAACACGCCTTGAAAGCCCGTCTTGGCGCGGCTACTTTCCACTTCCGTAAATCATGACCGAAAGGATACCCCCATCGCCCGCAGACCTCACAACGCGCCGCCCACACGCGACACCGGCCCCCGTGTCAACGGCCGCATCCGAGCGCCGGAAATCCGCCTGATCGGCGCCGACGGTGAAAACGTGGGCGTGGTCAGCCCTGATCGTGCCATGGAGCTTGCCGAGGAGGCCGGGCTGGACTTGGTCGAAATCTCGCCCAACGCCAAGCCGCCGGTCTGCAAGATCATGGACTTCGGCAAGTTCAAGTACGAACAGCAGAAGCGCGAGTCCGAGGCCCGCAAGAAACAGAAGACGATCGAGGTGAAGGAGGTGAAGTTTCGCCCCAACACCGACACGCACGACTACGACGTCAAGATGCGCAACGTCGTCAAGTTTCTGGAAGCCGGCGACAAGGTGAAGGTCACGCTGCGGTTCCGCGGCCGCGAGATGGCGCACCAGAACCTGGGCCGCGAGCTGCTGGAACGGGTGGCCGACGACACCAAGGAAATCGGCAAGGTCGAGAACTTCCCCAAGATGGAAGGCCGGCAGATGGTCATGATGATCGGCCCGACCAAGTGACGGGCCCACGCCGAACCTGAACCAACGCGGGCGGCTCCGGGGCCGCCCAATTCGTGACCAAGACCCGCCGGGGACCCTCGATGCTCAATACCGTCATGGTCACCGTGATCATCCTGGGAGCGGCACTGGTCGTCATCGGGACGCTTTTGCCGCTGGTCCCCTCGCACGCGTGGTGGGTGCGTGGCTGGGACTTCCCCCGTGTCCAGCTGCTTATCCTGGGGGTCGCGATCCTTGTCATCGGTGTGCTGGCGAGCTTTCCAGGCAAGCTTGTCGTACTGGGCGTTGTGCTGGTCGCGTGCGTCTACCAGGCGGTGCGCATCGTGCCCTACACGCCGCTTTATCCCAAGGAAATGAAGCTGGTCGACGACGTGGCCTCGGGCTCGCAGATCGTCCTGCTGTCCTCGAATGTCGAGATGCCGAACGACCGCCACGACGCGGTGGCCGAGCTGATCGAAACGGTCGATGCCGATATCGTCTTCCTGATGGAAACCGACCAGACCTGGTACGACAGCCTCGAGCCGAAGCTATCGGCATACCCCACTGTCGTGACCGAGCTGCGCGACAACTACTACGGCGCGATCTTCGCCACGCGCCTGAAGGTGAACGAGGCACGGTTCGTCTATCTCAGCCACGACGACACGCCGACCCTTTTTGCCGAGTTGGAAACGCAGGACGGCCACACCTTCCGCTTCGTCGGCCTGCATCCGCGTCCGCCGGTGCCCGGCAACACCACCCGCGACCGGGACGCCGAGATCATCTATTCGGCCCGCTTCGCCCGCAAGACCGGGCTACCGCTGATCGCTGTGGGCGATTTCAACGACGCGGCGTGGTCCGACACCTCGCGGCGGTTCAAGCGTGTCGGCGGCTATGTCGACCCGCGCGTGGGCCGTGGCCTGATCGCCAGCTTCGACGCCCAGTCGCGACTGGTGCGCGTCCCCATCGACCAGTTCTACGCGACACCCGACATCGCGGTGGCCAGCTTCGCGCGCGGACCCAATATCGGGTCCGACCATTTCCCGCTGATCGCGCGCATCGACCTGGACGAGGACAAGGCACGCGCGGCGAACAACCCGCCCGCGCCGCTGAACCCCGACGAGATCGAGGAGCTCGACCGCATCGCGGCCGAGTATCGCGCGGACCTGAAGGACCCCAACCTGCCGAAACCGGGCTTTCCTGACGAGAACTGAGAAGCGCCGCGCTCAGCCGCCCCGCGGGTGCGGGCGCGACGGCGGCTCCTTCAGCAGGCCGCCCACGCCCATCGCGGCGAAATCCGCGTCGTCGGGCGGACAGCCACAGGCCACCCGCTCGAGCACCCAGTCGGCCCCGTTCAACGCCGGCGAGCGCGCGCAGCCCGGAAGCCCGATGACCGGGCGGCCCGACAGGTCGCCCAGGAACAACAGGTTGCCGGGATCGACCGGCATGCCGAAGCGCAGCAGCCGTCCCCCCGCCTTTTCCAGGCCCAGCGGCCCGACGTCGCGCGCGTCGGACGTGGCCGACGCCGTCAGGAGCAGCAGAAGATCGGCAGCGGAGGCGCCCAACGCCCGGGCGATGGCATCCGGCGCGTGGGCCACCACTTCGACCGACGACAGATCGATGCCCAGCCGTTGCAGGCGCATGGCGATGGCGGACTCGCCCTTGCCCGGCCCCTGCCCCATGTCGGTGATGATCAGCGCGGCGTCAGCGACGGCCACAGGCCGCGTTCGCAGCGCCGCCCGGGCCAGCGCGGCCCCCCGGGTGACCAGCGCGGCGGGGACCGCGTAGGTGATGATCTTCACGGTCGCCACCATCTGGCCGGGCGTGACCCGCGCGAAGGGCGGCAGGGTGGCGATGGTGACCGCGGGGTCCAGCGCGTTCAGCGCGTCCAGCGCCGCGCGGTCCAGCTCCAGCACCCCCGCCGCCGTGGCGTGTATGTTCACGCGTCCCGTCGCGGCCCGGCCCAGCCGCAGATATGCGCCCTCGAGATCGGGCACCAGTGCCTCGGCCAGCGCGCGCGCCGCCTTGTCCTCGCCCATGTCATCGTCGCCGGGACGCGCGACGATCACCTCGGTCGCCCCCATCTCGCGCAACGCCGCGAGGTCGCTATCGTCCAGGCGATGTCCCTTGCGGAGCCGGCCCTTCTGCAAGGGATGCGAATGCGCCAGGATCGCGCCGGCGGCCTGCGACAGGGGAACGGGACCGAACTCCATCAGCCGCGACGCAGGCGCTGGATGATCTCGGCCATGACGGCGACGGCGATCTCGGCCGGGCTGCGGGCACCGATATCCAGGCCCACCGGCGCGTGGATGCGCGCGATGTCGTCGGGCCCGAAGCCCTGCTCTTCCAGCCGCGCGACGCGCTTGGCGTGGGTCCGGGTCGACCCGAGGCAGCCCAGGTAGAAGACCGGCGCGCGCAGGGCCGCAAGGATGGCGGGATCGTCGAGCTTGGGGTCGTGCGTCAGGGTCACCACGGCCGTGCGCGGGTCGAGCCCGTGCGCGGCCAGCGCCGCATCGGGCCAGTCGTGGATCAGCGTCTCGCCCGGGAACCGCGCCGCCGAGGCGAAGCTTTCGCGCGGGTCGACCAGAACGGCGTCGAACCCGGACAGCCGCGCCATCCGCATCAGCGGCTGGGCGATATGAACGCCCCCCACCACGACCATGCGCAGGGGCGGGTTGTGGACGGCGATGAAGCGCGCGCTGTCCTCCTCGAAGCCCGAGCGGTCCAGCCGGAACCGATCCGCGTGCGTCGGGGGATGCTCGATTCCGCGCGTCCAGCTTTCGGTGTCGACGGCGTAGGCAACCTGTTGCCGCGCCGCGCGGGCGGCGACAAGCTCGGCCAGTAGGTCGCGCGGCAGGTCGGCGTCGCGGACCGGCTCGACCATGACGCCTATCCGCCCGCCGCAGGCCAGGCCCACCGCGAAGGCCTCGTCATCGCTGACCCCGAATTCCATCAGGCGCGATCCGCCGTCCTCGACCGCCTCCATCGCCTCGACCACCACGGCGCCCTCGACGCAGCCGCCCGAGACCGATCCCGCGATCTCGCCATCGCCCGAAATGGCCAGCTGGCTGCCCACCGGGCGCGGCGCCGAGCCCCAGGTCTCGATCACGGTAGCAAGCGCCGCGCCGCGGCCCGCGTCGACCCAGTGAAGGGCGATGGCCGGAATGTCATCGTGGTCGGCGGTCATGGGATGCTCCTGCAAATCGCGCCGATCCTAGCGGGGAGCGACAGCGGGTGAAACCGGCGCGGTGCCCCGCGGGCCACGGCTTTGGTCGCAAGGCCGCAGCCGGTCGAGACGGCGGGCGGAGCACCCACTGGCCTCATCATTCCGGAAAGACGCGACCCCGCACAAAAAAGGACGCGCACCGCTTGGCCGGTGCGCGCCCCCTTTCATTACGCTGTCCCCGGACGTCGCCGAAGCCCGTGGAAGGCTTGGCGACCCCAAGGGCGACGCGCGACCTCAGTTCGCGCGCGCGACCTGCAGCAGCGGCGTGATCCGGCGCAGGGTGGCGCGGCGGTTGGCGCGCTCGGCCTCCAGGGTCGGGACCTTCAGGAACCGCTCGCCATAGCCCTGGACCACCAGGTTCTCGGGCGGCACGTCGAAATACTCGGTCAGCGCCAGCGCCACAGATTCCGCGCGGCGGTCAGACAGCGCCAGGTTGTAGGCGGCGTTGCCCACCGCGTCGGTGTGCCCCTCGACCATGAAGATCTCGCGCGGGTTCTCCTCGATCCGTTCGCGGATGAAGCGGCCCAGCGCGGTCAGCTCGTCGGCCTGCTCGGGCTGGATCGCGGCCGATCCGGTCTCGAACGTGATGTTGTCCAGCGAGATCGCGGGCACCTGGTTGCGCACTTCCGCGATATTGCGGACCTGCGAGAGCGAATAGCCGCGCTCGAACGCCCCCTCGTTGGCCAGCGCGCGGCGCAGGTCGTCCTCGGTCATCCCCGTGGTCTCGGTCGCGGGCTGCTGCAGACGGGTCACGTCCACGGCCTGCACCTCGGCGGTGTCGTCCAGCAGCACGGTCCGGGTGCCGTCCGGATCGATCCGGGTGCGGCGCAGGACGCGCAGGTCCGAATCGCGGATGGTGACGATGCGGGTGCCATCCTCGCGGGTGACGGTCGTCCGGGTCGAGCCGTCGTCGAAACGCTCGGTCGACACGTCGGTGCCGGGACGCTGCAGGATCGCCGTGTCGTCCTTGATCAGTTCGAGCCCGCCGTCCTGGCCCTCGACCACGACGCGGTCCTGCGACGAGGCGACGACCTGGCGGTTGTTGTTCAGAAGTGCTCCGACGGCCAGCACGCCCGCGCCCGCGATCAGGGCCTTCTGCAGAGTGCTGAGCCCGTCGTCATCGTCCTCGACCGCGACCTCGGCTTCGCCCTCGGCGGCGGCCGCGTCACGATCGATGGCGCTGTCGAAATCCTCGGTGGAGGAACGGGCGGTCTCGTCGGTCACGCTCTGGGTGGCGATTTCCTCGGCCGGCGCCGCGTCGTCGTCGGTGGCCGCGACCTCGGCCGCTCCACCGCCTTCGAGGGCCGCGCGCTCGCTGTCGGTCATCTGGTTTTCGGGGGCCATCTCGGGGTTCTCGACCTCCGCCGTCTCGGACTCCGCTTCGGTTTCGGCGCCCGCTTCGGCCTGCGCCTCGGTCTCGGCGTCCGTCTCGGCATCTTCGGACAGCCCTTCGGCCACGCGGGCGGCGTCATCATCGGCGGAAGGCGCGGTCTCGGCGGTCTCCGCTTCGGCTTCGGCTTCTGCGGCAGCGGTGGCTTCGGCCTCGGCTTCAGCGGCAGCGGCGTCCTCGGCGGCTTGCGCTTCTTCCGCGGCGGCGGCTTCAGCCTGGGCCTGCTGTTCGGCCTCGGCTTCGGCTTCGGCGGCAGCGGCTTCCTCGGCGGCCTGCGCTTCTTCCGCGGCGGCGGCTTCGGCCTGCGCCTGCTGTTCGGCGGCGGCCTCGGCTTCGGCAGCAGCGGCTTCCTCGGCGGCCTGCGCCTCTTCCGCGGCGGCGGCTTCCGCC